>Ga0209123_1000924_pt1 | contig 32966 bp, 34 predicted proteins | sample BarGraIncu00431A_FD_184500 | JGI IMG/M metagenome (GOLD analysis project Ga0209123, IMG submission 184500) | Arctic peat soil microbial communities from Barrow, Alaska, USA - Barrow Graham LP Incubations 004-31A (SPAdes) (version 2) | ecosystem: Environmental > Terrestrial > Soil > Wetlands >... | reverse complement strand
CAATAAAATCATTGAATTTATCTTTCAAATCATCTACCTGTCTTTCGCCTTTGCGTACAATAGTTCTGCGGGTTACTGCGCCTTTTGCAGGTGCAAACAAAACTCCTAACAATGCACCGGTGGCTGCGCCGGCTACTACGCCTAATACTACTTTTGCTGTACTCATAATGTTGTTGTATTTAAATTAAACTTCTATTCGTTTTGAATTATACAAATGTAGGGTAAAACCAACTCCCAGAAGTTACAATATTCTTTCTATGAGTTGTATAATTCACACATTATGTATTCTAACAAAATTAATGTCCTATCATCAAATTCGAATAAAATTGAAGAATAAAACATTGCATTCTGACCGTCATTTACTAGTCCTTCATAGAATAAAAAAGAAAACCCTTTCCATATCACCATTTGGCGATATAGAAAGGGAAAACCTCACTGTAAACAAAACAACGGTTTATAAACGAATACCTACTGTGGCTTGCGCCCATACATTTTTGTAACGTGGAGTGGTTGATGTTCCATCGCCATTATTATTAAATAAATCCCAACCGGCTCTTGCACCAATAACGATATTATTCAGATTGATGTCCAATCCTCCAACCAAACACAAGGTGTTTTTACGGATATTATCAGTGTTGAAATCATCAGTGGTAGTGATATTGGTAATTGGGTTTGAGAACACATCTTTTTGTTTCATCAAAAATGAATACTGTGGTCCAACAAGGATTGTCAACATTTCAGTGGGTTTCACGGCAAGGAAAATCGGCACATCAATATAACTGGTGGTACGGGTTAAACTTACATCGTTACCCAACACACTGCTTGTGGCTTTAAATCCTTTTTGTGAGAAAAGTACTTCCGGCTGAATTCCTAGAAAAGTACCAATGGGAATACTTACAAATGCACCTGCTGCAAAACCAATTTTACCATCTGCACTGTACTCCTTATTTTGGGAGTCGTACATGTTCGAATAATTGGCACCAGCTTTTACTCCAATATGGAGTTGATCGCTCGAAGATTGAGCATACATGCTGCTTCCGCCCAGAACGGAAACGATTAACGCAAACATAATTTTTTTCATCTGATCTGTTTTTTAGTTAGTAAATAAAATTCGTTATCTGTTTTATACTCTTATTTTTTAGGTTCAATTGTCAGGTCTTTAAAATCATCTTCCAAATCGTCCATATCCTCATTGTACTCCACTTTGAACGAGTCCCACTGTTCCTGACTTTCATCGTTATAGCTGTCGAGCCGAATCACTAAATCATTATTTCTTAGTTCGAGCTCCGCTATTTTCTCATCATCTCGGATCTTTGCTTTCTCTTTTTCATCGATTATTTCGGTTTTAAACAACACGATCTCTTTTTTATTCAGTCGTATTTGTTTTTCCGATTGCTTTTTGAATTGGTCGATAGAATCTTTAAATGTCTGTTTTTCATCCTGATCAATATAAATCACTGTGTCGGGCATTTCTTCGGTCTTAGCTTTTTCTCTTTTAGTTGTCGACGATTGGCAAGCTGTCAATATCATTCCTGTCACAACCATTGTTATGATCAGGTAATACATCATTCTTTTCATTTGATCTCTTTCTTTCATCCTTTCACAATACAAAGGTCGTACTATTTAGTGCCTCAAAACTTACACAATCCACCAAATAACTTGCAACATTCACATGTTTGAGTAATTAGTGCGACTGCCTGACAAAACAAAAACACCCACCGATGATTGTTGTCAGACAATAGTCGGTGGGTGTTTTTAAAAAATAGTTACGATTAAATAGTTGACAATCCAACCTTTAGTTTTTCGATGCGTTTTGCAACTTTTTCAGCTCGTTTCTCTTTCAAGTTCTTTTCGGGCGCAGTTTTGTCCGAATGACTTTTTCCTTCTTTTTCTTTCGACATAATATTTAATTATTAGTGAATAGCTATACCGATGGTTGAAACACCGGTGGATAAATCTAAGAATGCTCCAATATGATTATTGAAGTGGTATTCTGTACCAATATGTAAATCTAAAAACAGTGGACTGGCATCGTGATAATACGTTCTGTCACCATTGTAGTTAGCATCCCAGGTAGTAGTTCTAAGGGCAAAGCCTAATGAGCCTGCACCATAAAAATCCCAGTCGCGACCGGCATTAAACAACTTATCAAAATAGTAGGTTCCTTTTACTCCCAATGGAATAACTGTTTCGCGATAATTATTGTCGCTGTACGAATACAGGGTGGCAAAAGGCGCTAAGGTGAAACTTTGAGCTACGTCAAATTCATAATTGGCACTAAATACAGGCAAGGTATGACCAATGTATCCGTAGTAGCCTGAGTATCCACCAATTCCTAATCCTAAGTTCAAGGTATGACCATATCCTTCGGAATAGGTACGATGGCGGGTTTGTGCCGATAGAGTCGAGACCGAAAGTGCTAATGCCAATGATATGGCTAATATTGTTTTTGTTTTCATATTGCTATTTGCGTTACTTAATTGTGTGATTAGTCTCTACCGTGTTTATCGTTATTTCCACGATCATTTCCACGATTTTCTTTTTCATTCCTTTTGTTTTCTTTTTTGTTGCCTTGATTTCTATCGTTTTTCGACGAGTTGTTGTCAAAACGATTGTTGTCACCACGATTTCCAGGACGAACACCGATATTGTGTTGTTCCTGTCCACGGTATCCTCTTGCATATTTCATTTTGTGACTCTTGAAATTTGAATAAGGACGATTGCCGCGATAGTCACTCATTACCACTTTGTAGCCATTGTACAAATCGTAGTTTCGATATCTTGCAGGTAAACTAGCTCTATGCACCCATGTTCTACCATCGAAATAAATAAATCTGGATGTTTGTACATCGTAATAAGATTCTACATCGGGAAGATAATAATATCTTGCTTCGGAATGACCTGCAGGACCCCACTGAGGAGGTGTTCCAAGATGGACGTTTAGTGATACCTGACCTTGTACCGAACCGGCAAGTAACAAGAATAATCCAAATGCGAGTAATTTAAATGTTTTCATTTTGATTGTTTTAATTATGAATTAATTTTCACTGCACAAAGATGAGGGTTTATAAGAACGAAAGCGTTACATAATTTTCGTGAAGACTTGTAAGATTCACACATTTATTGTGAAGATGTGACACTGAGAAACGAGGTACCAGTTATCCTGAAAATTAGAATTGTGTGCCAGTAGTATTTTATCTTTACACAGAATAGCTACTATAATGGCCGGTGATATTTTAGGGAAAACAATGGTATTACAGTTGGGGCAAACTATAGCTCTTTCATCCGATTTTTCATATGTTTCAGATCCGCACGTACCACAGAATTTATTTTGGGAATACCAGTTTTTCAACTGAAAGCCAACAACGCCTACCCAGGCAATTTCTTTTGGTTTAAAGTTGCGCAAGAAACTAATGTCTTTGTAAACAAACTGGTCGTTGGCGGTCTTTCGCTTATCCCAGACAAGAAAACAACGTACATCATTGAGCATAAATAAATAAGTACTTTCTGCAGTGCTGAACAGGGTCGAAACATCTTTTTTTCGGGGCAATTCGAAGTCTCCCCCATCTACCTTTAGTAATACGCCAAGTTCATTGTATTGAAGAATATAATCATTTTCAACAATATTGTTTGTTATTACAAAATGATTATCAAGCTGGTGTGGAAATATCTCATGAATCATACTAAAAAATTTCTCTGGATTGTATCGCTTTAAATCGAATAGTAAGATCTTAGCAGAGGCAAACACTGTTTGAAGATGTTTGGAGTTGACTTTTTAGAGTCCGCCACAGTTAGACAACACGGCAACAAGTGGGGAGGCAGATGTTTACTAGCGATGAAGTACGAGTCGTTATTTTGATCACAAAGACACTAAAAACGATGAAAACAAGCCCCTTCCCTACATACTTTTACAGCTAACTATATTCAGAGTGCGACTTCAAGTCGCGCCCTGAATAACAATCATCACCTTACTGTCAATTAAACCCCTTCCCTACTCCCACTATAAAAAAAACAATGCAATTACCGAATGTATCGATAATTGCATTGTTCATTGTTAGTTTCGATTTTCTCTTTAAGCACCCCTAATCTCCATCAACTGTCGAAGACTTTAGAAGTTTGTATCATTTCCTACAACCACCCCTAAATCCCATGAAGGGGACTTGTGGTTAGTACCATTGGATATTATATCATTGGACATTATAAATGCATATATATCGTTGGACAGGTCGCGACCGGTTCGGTCATGTAAATGTTTCTTACGCTCAACAAGAGTATTATTTCAGTTTAACAAGCGGATGATTTAGTCCGTTTACTTCATTCTTGACAATTGTATATTTGTCTATGCTCCTAAAAAGTTGAGTTAAGGTTCTAAATCCATATGTTCTGGAGTCAAAGCTGGGGTCAATCTTTCTAAGTGAAGAACCAACATTGGCAATATAAGCCTCGTCTTCCTCATTTATTGATATTTCAAAGGCTTTGTCGATAATATTTATATCGAGTTTTGGAAAGACCGCTTTTGGTTCAACCATAGCTTCCGGTTTCGCAATCATCTTCGGAGATGCTTTCTTCGGCTTTAAGTCATGAGTTTCCACCTTTTTTGCTTCCATTTTTTCTTCTGCTTTCTCTTCAGTCAATTCAGTATCCGGAAGTAAATTCTCCGCAAACGTAAATATCTCACAAGAATTCACAAAGGCAATGGGTGTTGTTCTTCTACCAATGCCCATAACAAAAAGTCCTTCTTCTCTTATTCTTTTGGCAAGTCCGGTATAATCACTATCACTGGAAACAATGCAAAAACCATCCACACTTCGACCATGCAAAATGTCCATAGCATCGATAATAAGCGAACTGTCGGTTGAATTCTTTCCCGTGGTATAGGAAAACTTCTGTATTGGATTTATGGAGTACTGATTGATGATCTCTTTCCAACTGTTCATCTGATGTGTTGTCCAGTCACCATATATTCGTCTAATGGTGGCTTTTCCGTATTTCGAAACTTCTTCGATGGTTTCTTTAATGAGTTTTGCTTGTGCATTGTCACCGTCAATCAGTACTGCGATATTAAATTTAGAGTCATTCATTATTTTCTTTGTTTTTCAAATTTTATAATTATTTGCGCTAACGAGGAGCTAGATACTGTTTGCAACTTTAGAATAGACTTGGAAGAAAAAGAGTAGTGATAGTAGAACTTTAAGTGGTGCTATCACTAATACATATCTATACAGGGCATTGATACCTAATGCTCAGCAACATTGTTTCTTTTCTTGAAAATGCTCTTTTGATCCACATCCGGTGTTTTATTCAGAATAGTTATTCCAAGTTCTTCGGCAGCAGAAAGTATAGCCATCAGAAATACGCCGGTTATAAAATACGCTATAGTATCAAAAGGAATTATCACGATAGCTACAAACACCAGAAAACCGGTTAGCTTATTCGCAATGGTATGAATAAAGACAAACTCACCATATTTGATTCTTGAAAGTGCAGCAGTTGTTAGCTTAAGAGCAAGCGTTATCAAAAACCAACTATAATTATCGGTTATAATCTGCTCATACCTGAAAAATACAATAAGTAGAATGATGGCAAAAAACACCAAATCACCTAACGAGTCTAGCTTTGCACCAAGTTTTGTAACCCATTTATATTTGCGTGCAATATATCCATCGGCAATATCAGTAACACCAATCAACAAAACCAAGCCGACAAATAATCCCCTCAAATGTATGGTGAGTGGCAATGCAAACGAAAGGAGTATACGCAGCAGTGATAGTATATTTGGTATCGATTTCTTTAAATATTGCATATCCACGAGGTCTGGGTATAATCTCTTCTATGCTATTCGTGTTGTGTTTTTTCAGGCTTGCATCTAACAACAATTATCCGCAATTGCACCTATTTCTCTTTTATACAAAAAAATCTATTGCACATATCCCCTATATTCTAATATCCGCAACAGATTATATTTTACACTCCAAAAGTACAAAATCAAGTTAACACTACCAACAGTAATTAATGTTATTTTAAAACAAATTCAAAATCAGAAAAATGGCTTTATATATTGGCTCCTGCGTTGTTTTTAAAATAGGAGGAGTTGATAATGATATACATCTTGGTAATTTCGTCGATAATAGCCTGAAGAAAGATTTGCTCATCGCTGCTTATGGTTTCGAGTGGCAACACACAAAACACCAGTACATTTATATCCTTAGGATTGGAAATGATGGAGGTATGTGATGCGATGGGTTGAGCGTCAATCATCAGTTTATTGCTGATTTGTGGGTATTTATTGATAGACCTGTTTCGCGCTTTATAATGTTCGCTAATGGTTCGTTGCGTGTCGCTATTTACAATACGGATTAATACCCAGTTTGAATTTACAATGCCCAGCACCTTTTCGCCAAAGAAGGTAAAGGTGCGTTTAAAGTCGGCTTTGGTTTGCGGGTAATTGTCGATGCTGAAGAAAACATTTTTTATCTCCTTTAACTGCACATTTATCGTCCCTATGTATTGATCGGAAATCTGAAGCCTTTCCTCCACTTTCTGCTTGTCGGTATTTATCTTCTCTATCTGGTCTTTGTGCTTGGCTACTTCGAGTTTGTACAAATTGAGTATCAGGGTGCTTACAATAAACAAAACACCAAGCACCAGACCTTTCATAATTTCTTCCTGCACAATGAGCTTTTCGGATATACGCAACGATCCGATAATAAATTCGGGGGTGGTAATGATAAGGACAAAAAGGAATATAAACAGCATCAAATAAATGAGTTGTAGAAACGAGGGGTGAAAACCGGTCCTTTTCATATGCTGTGGATTGTGTTTAGTGTTGTGTTTTATATTAGAAGAATAGAACTAGTCTACCGCAGGCAGGCGCGGATTTTATGTGTTTGAAATTTATTGTTGATATGTTTCTTAAATAATTAGTTTTCTGACCACCGATCCCCCAAATGGGGGCTTAAGACGCAGTATTTTTAAAAATTTCAAAAGAATTGCTATGGTTGAAATATATCAATACGATTCAAAATCCCCCAAATGGGGGATCGGGGGTCAAAAAAAACAAAGACAAATTTTAACCTTAATTAAACCAGACAAGCAGCAGTTAAAGAATAAAACAGAAATGCATTACTCACCCGGGTCATCGCATTGACTTTACTTCAACGAAAAAAACAGCAGTAATGTGCAGAAGATTAATAAGGTTTCACAAATATTTAATGTTTGTTTATCTTCGGGTTGTAGTTCTCCGGGCAAATGTGTGAATGTTACAAGTAATCCGAAAAGTTATGTAACATACATGTGCTGAAAGTTATGGAACTTTGTCAGATAATTATCAATCATTCAAAACAAAATAAATCATGAGAAAAGTAATGTTTATTGCAGTCAGTTTTTTAATGACGACTGTTGCTTCAACTTTCGCCCAAGGGGTTGTAAAAGTTGCAAAAGATTCAACAAAGACTACCGTTACCACTTCAACAAAAGTTGATCCGGCTAAAACGGAAGTTCAAGCTCCAAAAGATTCTACCACAAAAACGGTTACCACCACTACTACAGTTAAGTTGGTAAAAACAGAAATTAAATCGGCAGATTTACCACAACCGGTAAAAGACCTCGGTACAAATTTCAAAGCACAAGGCTGGGATACTGCTGAAGTAGCGTATTCTGTAAAAAATGAAACAGGTCAAATTGTTTATTATCTGGTTACCTTCAAAAACACAAAAACCGGAGAAACCAAAAGCATTAATATTGATGCCAAAGGCGGTATTGTAAATAGCTAAGGTAATATCACTAGATCTTTCTTGAAATAAAACAGGAGCTGAATGTATTTTCAGTTCCTGTTTTATTGTGTGGTTGTATGATTGCTCTAGCAGGAAGCAATTTAGCAATGGTCAAAATATAATATCCTATTAAAGAAAGAATGGAACGGATTTGAAACGGATTTAAGTCATGCAAGCATAACAGATATGAAAACAAGTTATTGGAAATCATTACAACTTATTGGAATACAAATCCGTTTTTTTATCCGCCAAATCAGCGTCAATCAGCGCCTGCCTGCGGTAGGCAGGTTCTATTCTTCTATTTATTTTAATTTGATTATAGGACATTATTTCTTTTCCCGTACTTACTTCATCCAACTACTTCAAATCAATTCGTTCTTAAGAACTTTGCTATTAGCTGCCACAAATAACATCAACATGTAGAAAGAATCCCCAATTTAAGTGATGAAGAATTCGACAGAAAACAACTAAACAACGCATAATAAGCATGTTGTGTATTCATATAGATTTGGTATGGAGATTGCCTATGTTAGTTCAGTCTCAATATATAATACAACATTTAAAAATTAAAAGTATGAAAAAAGTAATGTTTATTGCACTTAGTTTTCTAATGATGACTGGTGCTTCAGCTTTCGCTCAAGGAGTGGTAAAAACCTCGGTTGATTCAACAAAAACAACTGTTAGCACAACCACTACAGCTAAGCTTGTAAAAGAAGAAATTAAATCGGCAGATCTACCACAACCGGTAAAAGACCTCGGTACAAATTTCAAAGCACAAGGATGGGATACTGCTGAAGTAGCGTATTCAGTAAAAAATGAAACGAATGAAATTGTTTATTATCTGGTTACCTTCAAAAACACAAAAACCGGAGAAACCAAAAGCGTCAATATTGATGCCAAAGGGGGTATTGTAAATAGCTAAGGTAATATCACTAGATCTTTCATGAAATAAAACAGGAGCTGAATGTATTTTCAGTTCCTGTTTCTTTTGTGTGGTCTTGCCAAGATAGAAAGAGTCCTTGTACGTATAGCCCAACATATTATTTTAGGCACTCCATAGAAGGTAAGTAATATGTTTATTACTTTGACCCCCAATCCGTCAGCCCGACGGAGGCTTTAAGACATATTCTCCAATATTTCATCTGATCTTCATCAAACATTAGAAACTTTCTTAAGCCACCATTTGGGGGTTGAGGGTCAAATACGCAACTACCAACAATGTGTGAATTATACAAACTATTTACAGAGTTATGTAATATGTAACCCGCTAAAGTTATGGATCTTTGCAGGAATAATATTTACATCTAAAACAAACGAAATGAAAACTAGAACAAACATTCTCGTACTTTCAACATTGATTTTTAGCATCGTATTTGCTTCGTGTGGACCGAGTAAAAAACTGGTGGCTTCACGTGCATGGGTCAGTCAACTACAACAAGACAGTACCACTACTCATGGTAAACTCAACGACTGTAACTCACAGGTAAAAACACTTAGTTCGGAAAAAGCGGTTTTGATAAATGAAAATGCTTCGGTAAACAATGATTTAAAATCTTTGGCATCCGCATCGAAGATGACCATAGCCGATCAGGCAAAACGAATGAACAACCTGCAAAATATGATTCAGGCACAAAAGGATGTAATGAGCAAACTGAAGAACTCTATATCTGATGCACTGTTGAAATACAAAGCTGATGAATTGTCGGTAAACATCAAAGACGGAAATGTATATGTTTCGCTTCAGGAAAAACTGTTGTTCAAATCGGGTAGCGATGTGGTAGATCCTAAAGGAGTTGCCGCGCTTAAAACACTTGCTCAGGTGTTGAACAGCACCAAAGATATTTCGGTAGTGATCGAAGGTCACACCGATAATGTGCCTATCAAAACAAAACAATTTATGGACAACTGGGATTTGAGTACCGCCAGAGCAACAGCTATTGTACGCATCCTGACCAATGGAAACGGATTTGATCCGAAACGTATCAGCGCAACAGGTAGAGGCGAATATAAACCAATCAATGAAAATAGCAGTTTAGAAGGTCGTGCCGCTAACCGTAGAACAGAAGTTATTCTATCGCCGGACTTGAATGAGTTGTATAAATTGCTGGCGCAATAATTAGATTTTAGAGCCAAGAACAAAGAGCCAAGACCGAAGAACAAGGCATTAATCTATCTTCAAGACTCTAGAACTAAGTTCTATAAATAATATTTTTTATGACATCTTTATCATAATCAATACGTCTGATTAAAGGTAAATCATCTCGGGAACCACCCCAAATCCGTCAGTTGAAGGATTTGGGGTGGTTCTTTTATGTAAGAATTATGTAACTCATAACAAAAATTGTGTAACACTTAGGAAGGTGCAATGCTCTACCTTTGAGCATTATAATTATTTAAAGACAAATCAACAATAATTAAAAAAACATGAACCCATGAAACCGAACTTGAAAGTCTTTACCGTTTTCCTTTTGATGGCAACGTCTTGCGTTGTATTACCCCGTCAGATGGAAGCACAACAATCAACCATCAGTTTACAGACATTCTACGACGAATTAAATCCTTACGGTCAATGGATTGACTATAGAGATTATGGTTATGTATGGATTCCAAATGCCGAATCGGACTTTGTCCCCTACTCTACCGATGGACATTGGATACTGACAGAATATGGTTGGTCATGGGCATCCGATTACGATTGGGGATGGGCCGCTTTCCACTACGGTCGTTGGAGTTTCGATAATTCATTTGGATGGTTTTGGGTACCTGATAATGAATGGGGTCCTGCATGGGTTAACTGGCGTCAGTCGGATGGATATTATGGTTGGTCACCTATGGAACCAGGAATTAGCTTGAACATTAGCTTTGGAAGACAGTATGATAGTAATAACGACCATTGGTTGTTTGTGCGTGACAGAGATTTTGAACGATCAGATATGAATCATTATTATGTGGGTAAATCCGACCGCGATAGAATCGTTCGGAGCTCAACAATTATAAATAGAACTTATGTTGACAGAACTAGAAATACAACTTATGTGGCAGGGCCGAGTAGAGAATCGGTACAACAAGCAACAGGCAGAACAATTACTCCGCTTACCGTCAGAGGGAACAACAAACCGGGACAAAATGTACGTAACGGACAATTGGAAATTTACAGACCTAGAATTGAAAAAGAAAGTGCCGGCAGAAAAACAAGTCCAACGCGCGTAACTGATGTAAAGGATGTAAAACGAAATCCGACAAGGGATGCTTCTAACCAAAATCAAGTTGGAAATCCGGTTAGTAGACCTGCAATACAGCCGGTAGATAACAAAAATCAACAGAATAACAGTAGACCGGTAGAACAGAACAAAGTGACTCCACCGGTAAATCAGAACAGGAACATTCAAAACAATGATCCTACAAGAACAACACCTGGTGATATAAACAGACCGATAAGACAACCGAACAAAGTTGATATACAGAATAATCAACCGAATCAACAACAGAACATGAATCAGCAATATAATAACAGACAGAATCGGAATATAAATCAGCCTGCCAATCACGACCAGAACGTTCAAACCGTTCAGCCAACAAGAGCAACGCCGGCAGATATAAGTAAACCGATAAACAGACAACCCGATAGACGGGACAATCAGAATAATGTGCCTAATCAACCACAGAATGTAAATCAGCAGGATAACAATAAGCAACAAAATAGTAACGGGCAACAAAATATTCCCCGAACTGCAACTGATGACAGACGAGATATACAAAATAGCGGTTCTAATCAACAACCGAATGCTGCCCGACCTGCAAATACTATAAACAGATCTCAGCCGGCAAAACAACAGAAAGCAAGGCAAAATAACAACACCAAACCGGCAAAAGAAGAAAAATCTGTAAATCAAAGAGTGAAGGAAGAGCAAACTAAAACTCCGGATCAAGAAACAAACAGAAGATAGTTTAGCCAGATATGGATAGTACCAACTACGAGCTTGAAAACAATGTATCTTTAAAGTCAGGGTACCGCCAGCTAAAGTACGCTGACTTTAAAACAAACGAAACAACACAACCTAAAGCCGTGATAAACACAAGTCAAAAATTGATTGTAGAATCAACTAAAGTAAATTGCAAGATGATAAAAAATAAACAATTGGCCATTCTGGTGAATGATACAAATGCTTTATTGATGGAATTATACAATCACATGATTGTGTCGAGGAATATTGTATTCAAGCCAAAAGAGAAAGAAACGGATAATCAGGATGAGCATTGCACGCAGTTAGAATACTGCGTTAAGCACAAACGTGAATTTGCGTATTACAAAGAAATAAGTGATATCGTGAGCCACTATCAGGAAGTAGTCATCTTTGGTTCTACCGAAACTAAATTAGAATTATTTAAACTTTTAGAGGCCAATAAGCATTTAAGTAATGTGAAGATTGAGTGCATAGACACCATTAAAATGTCGGACACTCAAATGCACGATTTTGTATTGGAATATTATAAATAAAACTGCTTATGGAAGATATTTGGAGTTACACACTTACCGTCTTTATGGCCTTTTTTGCCATTATGAATCCCATTGCCAATATCCCTATTTTTGTAAAACTTACCGAGGGACAAAATGAGAAAAAGAAAAAAGAGATAGCCAAAACTTCAACCATTGTTGCATTTCTAATTGTTCTGGCATTTATATTGATTGGTCAATATATCTTCCAGATATTCGGGTTGACTATCCCAGCCTTTAAAGTGTTTGGAGGCGTGCTTATCTTCTTTATCGGGTTCGACATGCTTCATTCGAAAAGAACAAGCGTAAATATTGAAAACGATGCGAACTTTGACGATGGAATAGCCATCTCACCACTTGCCATTCCTATTCTGGCAGGCCCGGGAACCATTGTTACTGCCATGAACTTTGTGGTAAAAGCAAATCCTCTCAACCTAGCCATTACTGTGTTTATTTTCGGTGTCATCACTATACTTACTTATTATGCATTTATCTACAGCAGTTATATAGTTCGGTTTGTTGGTGATAAAAAGTTCATTATTGTGGGCAAAATCATGGGACTTATCATCGGAGTGCTGGGAGCCAATATGCTGATACAAGGAATAAAACTGGCTTTCAATATCTAATGTTTTGATTAGAGAGACTGTGTGAAAAGAAAAACGCACACCGAAACAAGCCAAATATGGATGTTCATTAGTCAAATTCAATGTACTTAAGGAAACAAGATCGATGGAACATAACATTCAGTCATTTTGGAATATCTCCACTATAGATTTACTAAAGAAACTTCAGGTAACCGTTAGTGGTCTTACCATCGAAGAAGCGAATAGCCGGCTTAAAGAATATGGTCCCAACCGTTTGAAGCCTCAAAAACGAACGGATGCGTTTACGCTCTTTATTTCCCAGTTTAAAAGTCCAATCATTCTTATTTTATTATTTGCAACCGTACTGTCAATCTTTCTACATAATCTGGTGGATGCTTCCATCATTCTTACCATCGTTATTCTAAGTGGATTGCTTGGTTTCTGGCAAGAATACAGTGCTTCTAATGCTGTCGCTAAATTACTGGCCATCGTTCAAATTAAAACCACTGTACTACGCAACAAAAAACAAGTTGAAATTCATATTGAAGAGGTTGTGCCCGGCGATATTGTTATTCTCAATGCCGGCGATATAGTTCCTGGTGATTGTCAGATTATTGAAGGGAAGGATGTGTTTGTAGATGAAGCCATGCTTACAGGTGAAACCTATCCTGTTGAAAAAATGGCAGCAATATTACCTATCGAAACCGCCCTTGCTCAACGTTCAAATACAGTATGGATGGGCACACATATAGTGAGTGGCACTGCAAAAGCAGTAGTTACTTTCACCGCTAAAGATACCGAGTTTGGGAAAGTATCGGAACGTCTTAAACTTAAACCGCTTGAAACAGAATTTGAAAGTGGCATCCGACGTTTTGGATATTTTTTGGGTGAGGTAACGCTTGTACTGGTAGTCATTATATTTGCCATCAATGTTTATTTACAACGACCCGTTGTGGAAGCTTTACTTTTCTCGCTGGCATTGGCTGTGGGGTTAACTCCTCAATTATTACCGGCTATTATCAGTATTAATCTGGCACATGGAGCCAAGAAAATGGCTGAAAAGAAAGTGATTGTAAAGCGGCTTGCTTCTATTGAGAACTTTGGAAGCATGAATATAATATGTTCCGATAAAACTGGCACGCTTACCGAAGGAGTCGTCGAAGTACAAGCTGCTTTGGATGTGAATGGCGAAGCAAGTGATAAAGTATTTCTATATGCGTATCAAAATGCATTTTACCAAACCGGTTTTACCAATCCGATTGATGAAGCCATTGTAAAATATCGAAAATTGGATTTAAAAGGATATAAAAAGCACGACGAGATTCCGTATGATTTTCTTCGAAAACGACTGAGTATATCCGTTCAACTGGGCGATGACTATATACTGGTCACCAAAGGTGCACTGACAAATATTCTCGAAGTATGTTCAACGATAGAAACCAAGGAAGGAACTGTTGTTGCTATCAAATCGATGCAGAATGAGATACAGAAGAAATTTGAGGAATTTAGTAATCAGGGATTTCGTACGTTGGGCATTGCCTATAAGAAATTACAGTCAAAGTCACTTATTACAAAAGACGAGGAGAAAGATATGACCTTTGTAGGATTTCTAACCCTCTTTGATCCTCCCAAGGCAAACATTACAGAAATAATTACCAGCTTAAAGCAACTGGGCATTTCACTCAAAATTATCACCGGCGATAACCATCTTGTGGCAGCCAGCCTAAGCAAAAAGATAGGACTTGAAAATAATAAAATTATTACGGGTCTCCAACTTCATCGACTGAGTGATGCAGCACTGCTTAGACAAGTAAGTGCAATAAATGTCTTTGCTGAAATAGAGCCGAATCAAAAAGAGAGAATTATCATAGCCATGAAAAAGGCGGGAAATGTAGTCGGTTACATGGGCGATGGCATTAATGATGCATCGGCACTTCATGCTGCCGATGTAGGCATCTCGGTGGATACGGCTGCCGACGTTGCCAAGGATGCTGCCGACATTGTGCTGCTGGAAAAAGATCTGAGTGTTTTAGTGGAAGGTGTTCGCGAAGGCAGAACTACTTTTGCCAATACCCTGAAGTATGTTTTTATGGCAACAAGTGCCAATTTTGGAAATATGTTCAGCATGGCAGGTATCTCACTCTTTATTCCTTTTCTTCCGCTGCTACCTAAGCAAATACTGCTAACCAATCTATTGACTGATTTCCCTGAAATGACTATAGCTACCGACAATGTGGATGATGAAATGGTGGATCATCCCCGACGTTGGGATATTAAGGCCATTCGTAAGTTTATGATCACTTTCGGTCTGGTAAGTTCGGTGTTTGATTACCTCACCTTTGGGATGCTGCTACTCATTTTTCATGCTAATGAAAGCCAGTTCCGCACCGGTTGGTTTATGGAGTCGGTTATTTCAGCATCGATGATTGTATTGGTTATTCGAAGTCGGAAACCTTTTTTCAAAAGTAAACCTGGTAAATATTTATTAATAGCAACGCTTACGATTGCAATTGTAACAATCATTTTACCATTCACACCACTTGGAACTGTTTTTGGATTTAGTCCACTTAGCTTCACTACATATATGCTGTTGCTTCTAATTGTTGTGCTGTATATTTTCTCGGCAGAAATAACCAAAACTGTTTTTTACAAACTAGTCAAATTTTAAATAAATAACTTAACAATATATTCAAATGAAAATAACCGGAATCGTCATCATGATTGTAGGCTTAGCCTTAACCATATTCACTACCTTTTCGTACTTCACTAACCGCAAAGTACTCGATCTTGGAACTGTGCAGATAACACGTGAAGAACCGCATTATTTAAACTGGTCACCCTTTATCGGATTGGCTGTGATGACCATTGGTGGTTTTATTTTACTGCAGGCAAGGAAGAAACAATAATTCTCATGGACAAGTGCTCTGGGGATGAATATAAATAGTCCGTACCCGGCTAGGGTTCAACAACACGAATCTGTACATCGAAGATTTGGGGGCTCTCGTTAGTTGGCATTTGATTCTATTTTTCCGGTTGATAAAAAACCATATCATGACGAATGAAAATTTTGAAGTAAAAACGCTTGGAGAAAGAAAGTATCTGTCTCCATTAAAACCGACATTGCAACCCGATGGATCTTCGTTTAGATTTGTCAAAGACGATAGAATCTTATTGGATGCGTCTCTGTCGTACTTTGAACATTGCATAAGTACAGGCGAAACTCCTGTTTCGGTCGAAAATGCAGGTCCACATATACACCTCTATTTTGAACCTGCGCAAACTAAAGTTGCCATTGTAACGTGCGGTGGTTTATGTCCCGGAATAAACAATGTAATCCGAAGTTTAGTAATCGAACTTTACTATCGCTATAAAGTAACGAATGTCATTGGCATCCAATACGGATTCGAGGGTTTTATTTCCGGTTATAATCATCCAATAATAGAACTAACTCCCGACTATGTCGATGCAATTCATCTTTTTGGTGGAACTATACTTGGCTCATCACGAGGCAATCAGAGCGTAAGTGAAATTGTGGATCGGCTCAGCGAGTTAGAAGTGAATATCCTGTTTTGTATCGGAGGCGATGGTACCTTGCGTGGAGCACATGCCATTCACGAAGAGATAGCACGTCGTAACCTGAATATTTGCATTGCCGGAATTCCAAAGACCATTGACAATGATATAAACATGATTGATAAATCGTTTGGATTTGAGACTGCTTATAGCATTGCAAGCAGCATTATTATGGATGCTCACAACGAAGCAAAAGGAGTTTATAACGGAATCGCCATTCTAAAACTAATGGGTCGTAATTCGGGATTTATTGCCGCTTATGCAGCGCTATCCATACCCGAAGCTAATTTTGTACTTATTCCCGAAATGGATTTTGATTTGCCCTGTTTTTTAGCCGTTTTAAAGAAGCGTATTGAAAACCGCCATCATGCACTTATTGTTGTGGCCGAAGGAGTAGGCGAACAATTGTTTGAAGGAGACATACTTGAAAAAGACACTTCCGGAAATATCAAAAACAAAGATATTGGTATCTATCTGAAAGATAAGATTGCTGAGGAATTTAAATCAAAGAATATTCCTGTTACCATCAAGTATATCGATCCGAGTTATATTATTCGTAGTGCTCCGGCCAATCCTAACGACAGTATGTTTTGCGGACTGTTGGCACAAAATGCTGTGCATGCAGCTATGGCAGGTAAGACTGATTTTGTGGTAGGACACTGGAATCATCAATTCACGCTACTACCCATTCCAGCCACTGTGTCAAAGCCCAAGAGGGTTGATATGAATGATGAACTTTGGTGGAACGTACTGGAAACTACAGGTCAGCCAAGTTCAATGAAGAATGAATAAAGATGTTTAGCAAGATAATATTCAAACTCTCAGCAAGTATTTAAAACCCGAAGTATAATTTCCCGGTTTTTATCGTTCTTCATTTTTATCTCTTTCCTTAGCAGCTTTTTCTTTCAGTTCTACAGCAGCTTTCTTCTTTTCGGCTGCCTTCTTGGCTTTCTTGTCGAAATATCCTTTGAAAAGGAAATTATGCTTTGCAGCTGTCATGTTTTCATCCAAACCTTTGGAGCTCTTCTTTAGGTTGACGATGGTTTGATTCAGGTTTTCGGCAATAGTCTTGTCTTGTATCAATCGACCAAGTGTTCCGTCGCCTTTGTTTATCTTTACCATTACTTCCGCCATTTGTTGCGTGATAATCTCAACGTTATTCGAAGTTACTTTTAAACTAGCCATGATAGCGTCTGTTTCCACTGGTTCTGACGATCGCAGTGTTTGTCCTTCTTTCGCCAATGGAGCTGCATTACTTCCCTGCGATATTTTCAATAATTTATCGCCAATAATTCCTTCGGAGCCAATGCCCACTTCGCAGTCCGATTTTATAAATTTCCACACATCTTTCTTTATCAACATATCCACTTTTACGGTAGAATCATTCACTATACGAATATTATCCACCGTTCCCACAGTGATACCGGCAAAGCGAACGTTGTTACCGATTTGCAATCCACTTACGTTGTTGAAATTGGCTGAGATTTTAAACACGTTATCGAAAAGGTTTTTCTGCTTTCCGATAAAAAATATAGCAATTACGAAAAGAGCTATTCCACCAAAAACAAAAAGCCCAAGTCTGATTTTAAATTTATCTGAATGCGTTTCCATATTGTTTTTTTATGTTTAGAAGATGATTGTTGAATGATAGGGTGAACGGATTTCCAAATCCGTTTTCCCTGATATTTATTTCTATGGTTCTGTAAACGGATTTGGAAATCCGTTCACCCTACCGAAAAAATGCTTTAATTAATGGATCCTTTGATTTCTCAAATTCAGCCAAAGTTCCTTCCATATATATTTCACCTTCGGCAAGCATTACAATGCGGTTGGCGGTGGCACGTGCACATTCAATGTCGTGCGTAATAATGATGGACGATGTTTTGTATATTTTCTGAATACTGTCAATCAACGAGCTTATTTCGTTGGAAGTAACAGGATCAAGTCCGGTAGTTGGTTCGTCGTAAAGCATGATACGCGGATCCACCACTATGGTACGTGCCAGACTTATTCGTTTCCGCATCCCTCCTGATAGTTGTGATGGCATTTTATTGAGCGATTCGGTTAAACCCACATTCTCCAATACCTCATTTATCTTTTCGTCACATTCTGCAGTTGTCAGATTGCGCTTAATTCTCTGCAACGGAAATTCCAAATTTTGTTTCACGGTCATTGAATCGTACAAAGCACCACACTGAAACAGGAAACCTAATTTCTTTCGCATTTCGTTCATCTCTACTCTTTTCATCTTGTTTACATTCTCACCGAACACGCTGATAGTACCTCCATCAGCATTAAGTAATCCCGCAATGCATTTTATCAGAACCGATTTCCCCGAACCCGACTTTCCCAACACAACGAGGTTTTCGCCTTCAAACAGTTGCAGATTCACATTTTTCAATACCACTTGTTTGCCAAATGATAATTGAAGATTTTTTATGTCGATGATAGGATTTCCTTTCCCCGATTTCTTTATATCATCATTTTCAATAGCTATATCCTTCATGTTGAATTTTTATTAAAATTACACTAAAATGGAGGTTCTCATTTTTCAAACTTACTGATAACTATTTATGCGAATCAGGAGTTGAAAAATAGTCCGTAGGACTTCAATATCAATAGAATAAACATGTATCAATGTTTTATTGTCCGTAGGACATTAACGTTTTGTCTTTGTTTATCCCCTACGGGGAATTGATTTGTCTATTTCTATTTTCTATTGATATACATTCCCTACGGGAAATAGCTTACTGTTACCAAAATAGAATTGTTTTCAACTCCTGATTCGCATTATTTACTGATAACTGTACTAAATCATATCCGTAATTTGCACGGCAATTAAATCAACAATAAGCACCAGCAACGATGCAACTACTACGGCCGAATTGGCTGCTTTACCTACACTTTCAGTTCCACGCCCTGCATTGTAACCTTTGTAACACCCTACCAAGCCAATAACACCACCGAAGAAGAATGATTTTATAACTGCCGGCAATAAATCGACAAAGGAAATATGACTAAAGGCTTGTGAGAAGAACAGCGTAAACGATACATCGCCTTTTAAATTTGCACCCACCCAACTTCCCAGAATTCCAAGTCCATCGGCATACAGAATTAAAAGTGGTATCATTAAAGTAGCTGCCCAGACACGGGTTACTACCAAAAACTTCATTGGATTAGTAGAAGATACTTCCATGGCTTCAATTTGCTCGGTTACCTTCATTGACCCTAACTCTGCTCCCATTCCCGATGCAATTTTACCTGCACAGATTAATCCGGTAATCACCGGTCCCATTTCCCGGATAAGCGAAACAGCCACCATGCCCGGCAACATAGACTCCGCTCCAAAGTTTGCCAACACAGGACGCGACTGAATGGTCAACACCAAACCCATAATGGTTCCGGTAACCGTAACAAGCGCTAATGATTTATTCCCGATCTGGAAGCATTGATGAAAAAATTCCTTTATTTCATGATTAGGAGTAAACGTTTCCTTCATTGCTTGCGTCAGAAATAAACATACATTGGCTATGTCGGTTATGAAGTTATTGGTCTTCACTTTTTTTGCCAGCGTTTTCTCACTCAGAATCATTGATTGCCGTAGCGCATATCCTTTTAAAGCTATTGCAGACTTCTTGGGTTTCATATTTTGTGGTTTGTGGTGGGAGATTGTTTTCTCCTAAAATTAGTTGATGCAAATATATCGGACTTTTGTCCTTCAATTGTTACACAACTTTTAATATAAGTTGCATAATTCACATATTAATTAACGTGAGTTCGATATAAAAATCTACACGTTTAGTCGCTATGTTATTTTAAAATATGGGAATAAGGTTTTGAAACTGATTCTCTAAGGTAAATATTGAGAGTAATAAGGTCAAACCTTAGAATGATATATCGCTATAAAACAAAACCTTATTTATCATCTAAGCAATTTGACTATAGCACGTTGTGATTTCGCTTATATCGAACTCACATTAATTAGGGCCACTCAGTTTTACAATAAACGCGATATAATTTATAGAAACCCAAATTGGACATCATTCAGGTCTATATAATTTATATAAACCCCAAACAGGCCTCGTTATGTCTATATAATTTATAGAAGGATGAACGGAGCTTCATCCATCTCTATATAATTTATAGAGGCTTGAACGAGGCTCAAATCGGGCTATATAAATTATAGAAGGATAAACAACCCTACATTCAGCTCTATATAATTTATATAGGATGAAAACAACATTTATTCCATTTGGATAAAAAATATTGAACTGCCCCTTGTTATGGAAACCAAAATAACGTGAGTTCGATATAAGCAAACACTCATGAATCAAGATATTAGAATCCTGAAGCCTTCGGACTTAAAAGATAAAGTTGTTGAGATATGATGAGCTTATATCAAACTCCCGTTAATTAAGAACTAAAAAGGTGTGAATTATGTAACTTTTTCCATTTATTGTGTAACTCTTCCGGCTAATGGAGTTGCATCTTTGGGGGCTAAAAAAAGTCAGGTTAAATCCAATACTAAAACAAGAGAAGAAATATGTGTTTTTCAACAGAAGCAAGTTTTGCGGGAGGAGTAATAATTGCGGGCATTGGTATTGCCACCATCAGAAAAGTGCATAAACCATCGCAAATTATATTTGCAAGTATTCCTCTGTTTTTCGGCCTGCAACAAATAGCTGAAGGGTTCGTATGGCTGTCGTTACAACATCCCGAATTTGCCGCTCTTCAGAAACCGGCTACCTACATCTTCTTAGTCATGGCAGAAGTCTTTTGGCCGGCAATGGTTCCGCTGGCTGTGCTTTGGATGGAGAAGAACAAGAAAAAACGAAAAATTTTGTGGGTGATGTTGGCAATGGGGATATCAGTATCCTTGTATTTTACAGTATGCCTGTTGGCGCTCAGCGTAAAACCCAAAATAATGGGATATCACATCGAATATGTAGATAATTTTCCGAAATCTATACATCTGGTGGTTTTCGCCATTTATCTGGTCACATCTATTGCCCCGTTATTTATTTCTACCATAAAACGAACCTATGTTTTGGGTATTCTAATGTTTGTTTCGTGTTTAGTAACCATTGTGTTTTTTACACAATTTCTTACTTCTGTTTGGTGCTTTTTTGCGGCAACAATGAGTTTGGTTATTTACTGGATTCTACGTGATGCCAAACGGAAGTTCAAGAGTACTCCAAATTATTAGTCGTGTAAATTGAACTATTCTATAAATCAATGTCTTTTAAACGTAAATGTGGGAATTATGTAACTTATTTCTAGGGTTTTGTAATGCTTTCAGTAGGAAACATGCGTATCTTTGACCAAATCCACTAATTATACATATTTTGAAACTATACATCAAGAATATGGTGAGCAATCGCTGTAAAATGGCTGTTAAAGAGGAGTTGAAAAAACTCGGTCTTCACTTTATAGTGGTCGATTTAGGCGAAGTAGAGATAATGGAATCTATTTCGGTTGATCAGCGCGCACAATTAAAAGCATCGTTATTCGATTCAGGACTTGAATTGATGGATGATAAACGCGCTGTGTTGATTGAAAAAATTAAAAATACGGTGATTGAAATGGTACATCATTCCGATGATATGATTAAAATGAATTTCTCGGACTTTCTGAGTCAAAAATTGAATCACGACTATACCTATCTGGCCAACCTATTTTCCGAAGTACAGGGAACTACCATCGAGCATTTTATTATTTCTCATAAAGTTGAGAGAATTAAAGAATTAATCATTTATGATGAATTGAACATTACCGAAATAGCATGGAAGATGAACTACAGCAGTGTGGCTCATCTTTCTAACCAATTTAAAAAAGTAACCGGACTATCGCCTTCGCATTTTAAACAGTTGAAGGTAAAACGCCGAAATCAAATTGAAGACATTTGACATCAGAGGTAAGAGGCAAGAAGGTAAGAGGTAAGTAAGTAAAAAAGAGAATGGAAAGAACAAAAACACATGAATCGCAATATGCTAGTAGCTTGATTGAAGCTAGTCTTGATCCGTTGGTTACCATTAACAATAATGGAGTAATTACCGACATCAATCAAGCGAAGGTAAACATTACCGGCGTGGAGCGCGAGCAATTGATTGGCTCCAATTTTTATGACTATTTTACAGAGCCCGAAAAGGCAAAGGATATTTACAGGCAAGTGTTTGAAAAGGGTTCGGTAAAAGGCTGCCCACTTACATTTCGCCATGTAAACCACAAACACACCGATGTTCTGTTCAATGGATCGGTATACAAAGATGCCTATGGAAATGTGCTCGGAGCAGTATTGGTGGCACGCGATATTGAAGATCAGAAGTTGTCCATCGAACTCCGTAATGCCAACAAGGAACTGGCTTTCCAAAACGATGAAAAAGAGAAACGTGCGCAGGAGTTGAGCATTGCCAATAAAGAATTGGCTTTTCAGAATGATGAAAAGGAGAAACGAGCCGCCGAATTAATTATAGCCAACAAAGAACTGGCTTTTCAAAATGACGAAAAAGAAAAACGTGCGCAGGAGTTAAGCGTGGCGAATAAAGAATTGGCTTTTCAGAATGATGAAAAGGAGAAACGGGCTGCTGAATTGATTATTGCCAACAAAGAGCTAGCTTTCCAAAACGATGAAAAAGAAAAGCGCGCACAGGAGTTGGGCGTGGCCAACACGGAACTGGCTTTTCAGAATGATGAGAAAGAAAAACGTGCTGCTGAATTAATTCTGGCCAACAAGGAACTGGTTTTTCAAAACGAAGAAAAAGAGAAACGAGCAGCGGAGTTAATTATTGCCGATAAGGAACTTATCTATCAAACTGAAGAGAAAAAGAAACGGGCTGCTGAATTGAAAATTGCAGATAAAGAACTTATCTTTCAGACAGAGGAAAAAGAGAAACGGGCTGCTGAATTAATCATTGCCGACAAAGAACTGTTATATCAAACCAGCGAGAAAAAGAAACGAGCCGAGGAATTAATCATCGCCGCCAAAGAACTTTTGTATCAAGCCGGCGAGAAGAAAAAACGAGCCGAGGAATTAATTATTGCAGACAAAGAACTTATCTTTCAGACAGAGGAAAAAGAGAAACGGGCTGCTGAATTAATCATTGCCGACAAAGAATTGCTTTATCAGACCGGTGAAAAGAAAAAACGTGCTGCCGAATTAAAAATAGCTGATATTGAACTTGTATTTCAGACTGAAGAGAAAGAAAAACGTGCAGCAGAACTAATTATTGCCGACAAAGAATTGCTTTTTCAAACCGAAGAAAAAGAAAGACGTGCCGCCGCAAACAAAGAACTGGAAGCTTTCAGTTATTCATTAAAACTAGCTTCGCAATATTCGCTCAGCCTTATCGAAGCAAGCCTCGATCCATTGATGACCATTAATATTGATGGTAAAATAACCGATATGAACGAAGCCACGGTAAATGTAACCGGATTTACGCGCGACGAATTGACGGGTACTGACTTTTTCGAATATTTCACCGAATCGCAAAACGCACGTAAAGTATATCAGGAAGTTTTTGCAATGGGATCGGTTGCCGATTCACCGCTTACGATTAAACACAAACTCGGAAAACTAACCGATGTATTTTTCAATGGTTCGGTGTACAAAGACGACAAGGGAAATGTAGTAGGTGTGGTGATTGTTGCCCGCGATGTTACGGCTCAAAAATTAGCTTCGGAGTATGCAAGAAGTCTTATCGAAGCCAGTCTTGATCCATTGTTCACTATTAATTTGCAAGGAAAAATTACCGATATGAATAATGCTTCGGTACGAATTACCGGCATTGCACGCGAGAAAATGATAGATACCGATTTTTTCGAGTATTTTACCGAACCGCTGAAAGCAAAAGAAGTATATCAGGATGTTTTTGCCAATGGATTTGTTACCGATTTTCCCCTGACCATACGTGATGTAAAACTCACGGATGTATTATTCAATGGCTCCGTGTACAAGGATGACAGAGGAAATGTACAGGGTGTGGTAGTGGTAGCGCGTGATATTACCGAACGAAAAAGAATAGAAACACAACTTAACGAAGCCATCGTGTTTGCCGAAATGGCAACCGAGATTGCCGAGACAGCAAAAGGTAAAGCTGAAAACGCAACGCTTACTGCCGAAAATGCAGTGAAAGCGAAGCAACAGTTTTTGTCGAACATGAGTCATGAAATACGCACACCGATGAACGCCATTATCGGCTTCACCAAAGTGCTGCTGAAAACAGAAATGTCGGCCAAGCAAAAAGAATATCTTACAGCCATCAAATTGAGTGGTGATACATTGATTGTACTGATCAACGACATCCTCGATTTGGCAAAAGTAGATGCCGGTAAAATGGTATTTGAACAAACACCGTTTAAAATGGCGGCTTCCATATCGGCCATGTTGCATTTGTTCGAGACTAAGATTCTGGAAAAGAACCTTGCATTGATAAAAAAATACGATAATGCCATCCCTGATGTACTGGTGGGCGACCCGGTTCGTTTGCACCAAGTCATCCTTAACCTATTGAGCAATGCGGTGAAGTTTACTTCCAAAGGCACAATTACCGTAAGCGTAAGTTTACTAACGGAGAATGAAGAAGAAGTAAGTATTCAGTTTTCGGTAAAAGATACGGGTATCGGCATCCCCGAAGATAAAATAGAAAAAATATTTGAGAATTTTCAGCAAGCATCCAGTGGTACTTCCAGATTATATGGCGGCACCGGTTTGGGACTTGCCATAGTAAAACAACTGGTAGAACCTCAGGGAGGAAGTATTCAGGTAGCAAGTAAGATAGGCAAAGGGTCAACCTTTAGCTTTATCCTAAGTTTCCAGAAAACAGATATTGTACCCGAAATGGAAGTGGTAGCAGAAGAGCTACAGATAGACAACAAAAGCATAAGCGTGTTGGTAGCCGAAGACATGCCACTCAATCAATTATTGATGAAAACATTGTTGGACGACTTTGGATTTGATCGCGATATCGCCGAAAATGGACAAATTGCTGTTGATAAATTACAGAAAAAAAACTACGATGTTATTTTGATGGACTTGCAAATGCCGATAATGAATGGCTACGAAGCAACCGATTATATCCGCAATGTAATGAAATCATCAATTCCCATTATTGCCTTAACGGCCGATGTAACTACCGTTGATTTAGAAAAATGCAGGTATGTGGGCATGAATGACTATATTGCTAAACCGGTGGATGAACAATCATTGTACACTAAGATAATGAGTTTAGTAAAGAAACAGGCCATAATAGAGACCGCAGCTGTTGAAGTAGCTGTTGAAGTGGCTGTTGAGGCAGCGAAAATAAAAAGGTGCATTGATCTTGAGTATCTGAATCGGCGCACTAAATCAAATCCAACCTTGATGATGGAGATGATTACGCTTTACCTGGAACAAACGCCGCCGCTAATTAGTGCCATGAAAAAGAGTTTGACCGGAAAAGACTGGCAAGGTCTACATTCTGCCGTACATAAAATGATTCCTTCGTTTGCCATTATGGGTATTAGCAGCGATTTTGAGAATATGGCCCGTAAAGTGCAGGATTATGCAACTACTCAGTGTCAAGGCGAAGGCATAAGTGAAATGGTTATACAGCTTGACAATATTTGTACACAAGCTTGCCGGGAATTAGAAGTAGAATTTATAAAGATAAAAAATAATGAATAACGAGAAAATAAAACTCTTTTTGGTGGACGATGACGCGTTCTTCTTAAAATCATTGGAAATTGATTTTTTAGAACGAGCCGATTTCAGTATCGAAACCTATAGCTCCGGCGAACTTTGCATCGAGAACCTTTCGCACTGCCCGGATATCATTGTGCTGGATTATTATCTGGATAGCATTGATAAAACCGCTATGAACGGTCTCGAAACACTGGATAAAATAAAAGCCTCCAATCCCAATATACCTGTGGTGATGCTATCGTCGCAGGATAAAATCGATGTGGCCATTGAGTGCATGCACCATAAGGCCTTCGATTATGTGGTGAAGAGCGAAACAGCCTTTATGCGTCTGCAAAAAATCATTACCTCGATATTCCGTTTCAAAAAAATGGAAAAAGAACTCAGTTGGTATATGGATAGAATGTAATCAGTTGACAGTTGATAGTTCAATATTTCTTATTTCAATGCAATATAAAAAGCGCATTGTTCATCGGTTGATGGGCAATGCGCTTTTTGTTTGTAGAGGTATTGGGTTAATTGACGTGAGTTCGATATAAGCAAACAGGTTACAATCAAATGTAAATTTTAGAATCCTGAAGGGATTCAATGTGAATAACCGCGGGTGTAACCCGTGGTATTTGCACAAGACAATCAGAACCCCAAATGGGGTTCAATATCACATTTATATATTGAACCCCATTCGGGGTTCGCATTCAGGTTCTGTCTTTTCCACGGGTTTCACCCGCGGTTATTGGCTACGCCGATTTTCAATTCATATTCAAGTCCGTTCGACTGAGCTCACGCCGAAGCCTTCGGACTTGTAAAAGAGTGAGATACAAAAGAATCTTATATCGAACTCACGTTAAACTAATTACAAATAATATCAAGAATGAATGTTGCCATACTCATAAGATAACTTCAACTAATCTTATGAGTATGGTTTATCGTAAGGGTTTAAGTATTTGTTGAGTTTTCATTTCAGTCCTGACTTTATGGTCAAATCCTTTAAGAAAAGACACTATGAACTGTCAACTGTCAACTGTCAACTGTCAATTATCAACTGTTTTAAGTGTGATTTATGTAAGATATAGAAATAGTTGTGTAACTTTTAGGTGTTTAGCTACATCTATCTTTGCTTCGTGATAATTAAGTCACCAAACAAAAATCCAAAAATGAGATTTCAAAGTTTTATTATCCCAATTACATCTTTAATGTTTATTGGATGTATGAGCAGTTGCACAAGCGAAATGGATGCAAGTGCCAGCGTAGCTCCCAAGAAAGCAGCATCGGCCGAATCGTTAAAAGCTGCTAAAGCTAGTGCTCTGAAAACCGTAGGTCTTGGTATGTCGGGCAATTTCAGCATTCTATCCAAAGCTGGAATTACCGATGTTTATAAATCTTCCGTTACGGGAGATATAGGAACAAGTCCAATTACAGGTGCAGCTATTAAACTCACCTGCGCCGAAGTGGCAGGAACTATTTATACCGTTGACGCAGCAGGACCACTACCCTGTAGAATCACCAACGCAAGTAGATTAACTACAGCTGTAAGCGATATGCAAACTGCGTATGTCGATGCTGCAGGTCGTCCTAATCCTAGCTTCTTGAATTTAGGAGCCGGAAACATTGGAGGTAAAACATTAACCCCCGGACTTTATAAATTTACAAGTGCGGTAGTTATTCCTACCGACATAACCATTAAAGGTGGACCGGATGATATCTGGATATTCCAAATATCAGGTACACTAAAAATGAGCTCAGCCGTAAGAGTCACATTAGCCGGAGGAGCGCAAGCTAAAAATATATTCTGGCAAGTTGCAGGTGCGGCTACATTTGGCACCACCAGTCATTTCGAAGGAACCGTATTAGGAAAAACAGGTATCAATTTACAAACCGGAGCTACTGTGAACGGACGTTTATTGGCACAAACTGCGGTAACCTTGCAAATGAATACAGTTACTTATCCAAATTGAAAAAAATAGTGAAAGTAGATTGTTTCGCCATAGCGGGCTGTTGTAAGATCAATAGACAGTAAAAGCATCTTCATCTCATTATAACTGTAAGCGCATTGACCATCAATAGATGAACAATGCGCTTTGTTTATGTGAATATGTGGGGATAATAATCAATATTTATTCTCCAACCCAGCTTTTTTTAGCAGTTGGTTGACTTCCTTCTTAAGTTCAACCATCTTAAGTTCTCTATCTATAAAGATGCCGTTGAAGCATTCTAATTGGGCAATTTTTTTCTGATTCGCAATGAGCTCACAAATATCGGTTATTGCAATAAGGCAATGCTCATCATCTCTGGTGATATGACCTGTAAGAAGAACATCAGTATCTGTATTGTTAAAGACATTTAAACTGATGACACAGGTTTCTGTTTCCTTTGTGCTCAAAATATCCTCTATAAATTGATTGAAAACTGATTTGCTTACTTCGGTTACAAAAAAACCAAACCTACTACCCACCAACAGAGTTTGCGACTTACGCAGCAAATTAGCAGCACAAAGGTTACACTCCACAATTTCACCTTCTTTTGTTAGTGTAAAATAACCCATTGGAGCCAGATTATATAAATCAATATATTTCTCTGATAGTTGTTCTACTTTTTTATTCGCATTTACCAATTCCTCGTTTTGCATTTCCAGTTCAATCTGATGAACCAATAATTCGTGGTTGATGGCTAAGAAATTTGCTTTCGGAGCATCTAAACTGAGTGTAAATCTCTTTTCTAGCGAATTCTTTTCTGCTTTCTGCCGTAGGTCGGAATGATTTGTGAGTAATTGTGTTTTCATATTATTTGAATTTTTGGTAATTATTATGTTCAATAACACATAATATCGCAGCCATTATGGATAACAAAGACCCAAATAGATTTCGTATAATCCACTTAAGGTAAATCAATAAGACCGATAGTGAATATGTGTTCTACAGAAGCCCCTATCGGAACTATAAAACTCTAACAAACAGAAACAAAATTCAGTCAAATATACACTTTAAAATCAAAGAGCAATCATTTTAAAAAAAATAACTGTGATATTTTTCCTTTATCGGTTTCGTTTTTTATTACTCCTTCACCATTTTCTCTACTGCTTCCATCGTAACCACTGTTAGTTCATCTTTAGCACAGTCCCAGGTACTCAGGTATTTTTGAGATACCACTTTATGCGATTTCCACTTTGCAAATTTCTCATACAGCATCAGGGTGCATATATCAGTGGACGTTATAAGATCGCCGGTTTCCGGTAGGTGCGAGTGAATAGTTGAAACGATTTCTGTTCCATCGCTTTGCTTTCCGGCATAAGGCACCGGAATGATATTCTTGTGCAGCGGTTTTTTTCCTGTCAGTTGGTTATTGCTGTCGAACGTAAGCAAATAGTCATTTCCTAAAATCACCGCTCCACCTTGTTTCGGACCCGTAAGTACATATACTTTCTTTTCGTTGTTGTACAACAGCGGTATCAGATTTAAGTCCGTGTTATTATACCTCTTGAACAATGTGTCGGTATTCATTATAGCCAGAGCAGTTTTTCTTATTGTGTACAAATCGATTTCGGTAGTTGAAAAGTCTCTTTCGTTCAAATTGATATTTGCCAGCTCCGGATTAAAAGTCTTGTCGAAAGAGATAGTACCGATAACCCTTGGCTTGTCTGCCTTTGAAAAGAACACACATTTAGATATTTCGTCTTTAGTGGTATACGAAAAATATCCGCCCACATTTGTTCTGCTTTTATAATTCCCCAAAAATAAGTCTGTGCCATACCACGAAGCCATCTCGGACTTATAAAGTCGCTTTCCCTCGTCAACAATAGCTTTTGTCTGAGTTTGCAAATCGGTCTGTGCAAATGCACTTAAACTGAAGGCGGTGAAAAAAAATAATAGTATTTTTTTCATGGTATTTTGTTTTTAGAGGGAGGAATGCCTCATCCCTATGTTATAAGTCCCTACGCTTGTAATTTGAATAAAGATACGACAAAAAAGCAAACAGACCAATTCTCCCGAACCGGTCTGCTTTCAGAGTTCAATTAAAAAATTCAATTTCTATGTCAGACTATATGTCTATGACACTGCAAATATAATAATATTTTTAATAGTCAGTATTTTTTTGAAATAAATATTTAGATTTAATGCATATTCGGGGCGCGACTTTAAGTTGCACTCCGAATATAATGCCTACATATCCCAATGCCCACTTTACACATTACATTACCCGCTCAACAGATAGCGACGCCGATTCGACAGTAGCGAACCTGATTCCTCGTAGCGTAACTGTTCGCACCACACGTTCGGCGTATGGCTCTAGCCTACGTCGCAGCTAGAAGGAAAGCTCCTGCTTTCCATACTCTATTTCAATATGGAAAGCAGGAGCTTTCCTTCCAACCCGACAAAGCGAATTGAAAATCAGCGTAAGTTAAAGACGCTTTGCCGAACAAAAATGCGAACTACGCTACGCCGATCAGGGGGGATTGCAATTAGCTACGCTGACCGTTGGTTCCCCTGAAGGGGACTTGTAGTTAGTATCGTCTCATTCTACCCAATCTTATTAAATGTAAATCTTCTCGAATACCACTCTTAAGCCCCTTAAGGGGTTTGGGGTGGGGTTAAAGCCTGTTTGACTTCTAGCAGATTCGCTGTGTTAACCTACACTATCAAGTATCGGATCACAGATCCTAAGAATACAAAGAGGTGGGATTAGAAATAAATCCCACCTACCAACCCGCACTTTTGTGCAAGTAATTAATGTTTATATATCCGTAAGGACAGAGGAAAAAGAGTACCGGAAGAACGGCATTGCTATTTAATGCGAGTTTTTTAAAAACGTCATAAGTTCCAAGAAATATTGCCGAAGCGACGGCTAACAGTGCCCACATACCTTTTACATAGAATCGGCAAAGGTAGGTAAGCGCATGAAAATATTACGATTTGAAGATTATTAGAATATTAAATCAAAGATACTAATCAACAGAACTCTTAATGCAACGAACTGAAAACCCAACTAACTTATTGCCGGTATTTCTATCAACAGCAATTCCATCGAATTTTATTCCATTACCCCAGGCGAAAGTTCCACCACTCTCGGACGAACTCCACCAATAGCCGTAGTCACCAAGGTAAAGGAACAAGCCATTTGCACCAATGTAACCTGCCGGAAGGGCTGTAAAACCGCTTGTGTTATCAGCTCCTGTATTTGGATTCTTCCAATGTGTAGTGCCTTTTTCTTTGAGCTTTCCACCTGCTACGCTTTCGCCTCCTAAATAAGTTGCAAGCGTTATCCACTCGGTATTGGTGGGCACATGCCATCCTAAGGGGCATAATTTGCCAGTATTTATCGCATACCAATTGTAAAGTGCACCATAAGTGGCTTTATTACTGTTGGCATTATTGTAACAGCAATAAGCAGGTGTAGTTAAACCCGTCCAGGTTGCATCCGTTACATTAGGTATGGACGTGCCATCGTAGTACTTTGTCGTTTTCAGGTTTTCGACCATCCATGTTTGTGTTCCTATGGTTACTGTATGATAAACATTTCCATCAATGTCGGTAACCGTGTTTCCGGCTGGCGGATTAGTATCATCACTTTTTTTACAACTATAAGTAAGCGCTGATAACACGCCTACAATTGTAAATAGATAAATCGAAATTCTGTCTCTGATATTCATAATTAATTGATTTAAAATTTGATTCGTATTTATTTGTTGTTGATTTTGATAATTCTATTTTCAAAATATCCAGCTGGTAAAATAAATCAGTCCTTAATGCAACGGACAGAAATCCCCATACCCTTGAAGTTGAAGGCACGGTATAGCTTGCCATCAGCATTGGACATATCACGGTCCCATGCATGAATGGTCGATTCCTCTGATGAACTCCACCACATGCCAACGATGCCATTGCTGGCGAAAAAACCAAGATTGTTACGGAAGCCACCGGGCAAAGCTGTAAAATTACTGCTGTTATCAGCATTGGCATTGGGAGTAGCCCAATGGGTTACACCGGCTTCCTTAAGTTTACCACCTGCCACGTCTTCGCCACCTAAAAAGGCAGATAAAGCAGTCCATTCGGCATCAGTGGGTATATGCCAGCCAGTTGGGCATAGCTTGCGTGAATCAATTACTGCGAAATAATTATAAAGTTTTCCATAGGTTATACTGTTTCCGGAAGTATTGTTATAATCGCAACAGGCTCCGGAGGTTAACGCGTACCAAGCCGTATTATCAGTTACGTCAGGAATTGAAGTACCATCGTTATATTTGGTCGTTTTCAGGTTCTCGACCATCCACACTTGCGTACCGATAGTGACAGTATGGTAAACATTGCCATCAATGTCGGTTACTATGTTTCCGGCTGGCGGATTGGTGTCATTACTTTCCTTACAACTAGCTGCAAGCACTAAAAACATGCTTATAAAAGTGATTTGATAAATAAAAAATCTGTTTCTGTTTTTCATATCTCTTTATTTGATGATACTGATTATTTTTAAATCGTAAACTTCTATTGTCCAAGAATAATTTTCTGCTGATATCGCCTTTCCTCATCCAGCACTTTAACAAAATAAATACCTGGAGAATTGCTTTTAAGATTAATTTCAATTTTAGATGACAGGGTAATCGCTTCACTAAATACCCTTTTCCCTAAAACCGAATAGATAGGATTTTGAATTGATTACGTGTTCGTTGAATTGACTGGAAAGGTATTTCTGAAGTAATTCTGTCCGCTCAATACAGTTTCTATAGCTAGTTCTAATTCATCGAAGCCAACTGATTTTGGGATGAAACCTTTTGCACCAAGTTCCATAATTTTATCGTTATACTCTTTGTCACCAAACATAGTAAGTGCTACAATTTTAAGATCAGGATTCAACTTCAACGCTCTTCGGGTTGC
>Ga0209123_1000923_pt1 | contig 33097 bp, 24 predicted proteins | sample BarGraIncu00431A_FD_184500 | JGI IMG/M metagenome (GOLD analysis project Ga0209123, IMG submission 184500) | Arctic peat soil microbial communities from Barrow, Alaska, USA - Barrow Graham LP Incubations 004-31A (SPAdes) (version 2) | ecosystem: Environmental > Terrestrial > Soil > Wetlands >... | reverse complement strand
TAAAACCAGATTTCCGATCACAAACAGGGCACTGAATAAGTACGTTTTGAAGTTCACAACCGAAAGGTTGAGTGGTCTGAAAGGAGCTGATGCTATCATAACTATAAACTTTAAGTTTTAAATAAATCTTAGACTGATAAAAAAGATAAGCGTTTAAAAAGCAAGCGATTTCTTTATTTGTAGATGCAAACATAACCGGCAGGTTCGCTGGCTTTCACTTTAAATTTTTTGTCCTTTTCAACGATAAAAGTTTCGCCTGTTTTATAAATTTTCCAATTCTCGTTTCCCGGCAGAAGAACATCCAGTTCACCTGAAACAACGGTCATGTATTCGATCGTCACTGTTCCAAATTCATACTCACCGATGGAAATTACACCGATTGTGCTTACTCCATCTTTGTTTTCCAATGCAATTGACTTTACTTTTCCGTCAAAATACTCATTCACTTTCAACATATTTTCTCAATTAGGATCCTATAATTTAATTTACGGGTACTAAGATAAAGTAATTCTCCTAAAACGTAGAATAAAGGGGATAAAGTAAGTTACTTTTTTGCTGAAATTCTGAAAATCTATTTTTTTAATTTCAATATTCCCGGATTTTTTTTGATGAAATCGAGCGTGTCTTTATAACCTTGTTTGTAAATTTTCTCATAGGCATCAAATCGAAGCTCGTTAAAATGCTTCAAGCCCTGAGGCTCAATGAGATAATCGCACAAGGACCGACCTTCCATTGAATTGACATGTTCAATCAACCGGATGGATTTTGTGATGGCGTCGATGGGCTTTTTAAGTTGTGTGGGAGCTTGATGTGGCAAGACGTCCACGCCGATAATGTTGCTGCACAAAGACTTTAGTGGTTGCGCCGGTAAGTTATTCAACAAACTTCCATCCAGGTAAAAGGAGTCTTCTGATTTATGTGCTTCGAACATTCCGGGTATACTTGCCGAAGCAGAAACCCAGACATTCAGGTCGTCGCCGCTGCTTTTTATTTCCCATTGTGCGAGATTCATATTCGTTACACAGATGAACATTTTTTTCTGAAGCCCTTCAAAGCTGTTGTGTGGTATGATTTCCTTAACCAATGAAATAACGGTGCTGTGATCTGACCATCCAGATCTCCAGAAAGTCGGTATAAAGGTCATCAGTTTGGTGACGCGGTAAAGCCTGTCGTCTTTGATCATTTGCATCATTTCAGAAGGGGTGAAACCTGCAGCATAAAAAGTGCCCACAATGGCTCCCATACTGGAACCGGAAATGATGTCCGGCTCTATCCCGTTTTCGAGCAAAGCCTGCAACACTCCGATGTGCGCAAAACCCAGTGCACCGCCTCCACTCAAACAAAGACCAAGGTTAACAGGAGTTTCGGTTACCTTTTTTTTCTCAAAAAATTTAATCATACAGCAATGGAGGATTTAGATCGAACCAGGTTTCAGAAACTCAAATATACGAACAGGTTGTGGAAAATCCGCACAAAAGTTGTTTATTTGCAGTCTGACTCCGTGTCCAAATGACCTTTAAGTTAAAGAATAATAAAGTACTATGAAAATCATTGCTTGTTCCGCCCTTTCACTCTTTTTTAGCTTTGCAACCATCCTTCAGGCAGCAATCCCAAAAACAATAGTTATCCAAACCGGCAATACCAGCCTGATCTACAAAGTAGGCGACAATAATAAGCTCTATCAATGTTATTTTGGGAAGAAACTGGAAGCTGCTGACTGGGAATCGGTGCCTGTCTCAAACGATGAGGCTCTTCTGACTTTCGGTACTTCCTATGTAAGCCAGCCTGCCTTGCGGGTTGTCCATGCCGATGGAAATACTTCCACAGAACTTGTCTTTGACAAATCGGAAGAAAAACGGTTAAACGATAATCAGGTGCAGACAGACATTTACCTGAAAGATACTTATTTTCCCTTTTACGCTAAAATTTCCTTCAAAACTTACGAAAAGGAAAATATCATTGAGCAGTGGGTGGAATATTCACACGGAGAAAAAAAGGACGTTGTCCTGAATGATTTCGCCTCCTCCTGCCTGACGTTCAAATCGACCAAGTATTTTATGACGCAGTTTTGGGGAAACTGGGCCAACGAAATGAACATGAGTGAAACACTTCTGACACGAGGAGATAAAGTGGTGGATTCAAAACTCGGTGTTCGCAGCAACGAATACGGACACGCTTGTTTTTATGTTTCTCTGGAAAAACCTTCTGCCGAAGAAACTGGAGAGGTGATAGGGGGTACTCTGGCTTGGCCAGGCAGTTTTGCCTTCCATTTCAGTGTGGACAATCAGGATAAGCTAAGGGTCATTTCAGGGATCAACTCTTTTGCCGGAGAATATTACCTGAAAAAAGGTGAGATCTTTAAAACACCTTCCTTACTTTATACATACAGCGATTCAGGGATGGGTACTGTTTCCAGAAGGTTTCACAAGTGGGCACGTCAATACGGCGTTTATAACGGTAATAAACCTCACATGACCCTGATGAACAACTGGGAAGCCACTTATTTCAATTTTAATGAAGAAATACTGACCAAAATCATAGACGATGCAGCCACCATGGGGTTTGATTTATTCCTGCTCGACGACGGATGGTTTGGTTCCAAATATCCCCGCAACAACGACGATGCAGGCTTGGGCGACTGGATGACCAACACGAAAAAACTACCTCACGGGCTGGGTTATCTGGTGAAAGAATGCGACAAGCGGGATATCAAGTTTGGCATCTGGCTCGAACCTGAGATGGTCAATCCCAAAAGTGAGTTGTATGAGAAACATCCGGATTGGGTCATCACTCAACCCAATCGTCCGTTGGATCTGAGCCGCAATCAGTTAATCCTGGATTTGAGCAACCCAAAAGTGCAGGATTATGTGTATTCCATCCTGGATAAAACGATGTCTGAAAATCTGGGAATCTCTTACATCAAATGGGACTGCAACCGCTTTATAACCAATTCCGGTTCGACTTATCTGCCGGCAAACAGACAATCGCATTTGTGGATTGATTATACCAAAGGATTGTTGAATGTCTTTAAACGTGTCCGTGAAAAATACACCGAAATCACTATGATGGATTGTTCCGGTGGGGGTGGTCGGATAGATTACGGCACACTTTCATTTTTTGATGAATTCTGGACCAGTGACAACGGAGATCCTCTGGCCCGCATCAATATTCAATGGGGCACCAGCCAGTTTTTTCCAGCTATTTGCATGGCAAGTCATGTTTCAGCAAGTCCAAATCATACCACGGGCAGGTCGACGCCTCTGAAGTTTCGTTTTGATGTGGCCACTTCAGCCAAACTTGGAATGGACCTGCAGCCCGGTACGATGACCGAAGATGAAAAGGCTTTTTGCAAAATAGCCCTGAAAAATTACAACGAAGTCAAGGATGTAGTGCAGTTAGGAGACCTTTACCGCTTACTTTCCCCGTATGAAAGCAATCGGGTCGCCATCATGTATGCTTTGGAAGATCAATCGCGAGCCGTTGTTTATTCGTACCTGTTAAGGAAAGAAATCAGAGGAAATTCACAAATAGTTTATTTAAAGGGTCTTGACCCTAAAAAACAGTATAAACTACGGGAGCTGAATAAAGTTCCCGGTCGTTGGTCCCGATTTGATGGCCTGGAGGGCAAGTCATTTTCCGGTAATTTCCTGATGAATCATGGAGTGGCTTTTTTTATGAATGATGAATACGAAAGTTTAGTTTTTGAAGCAATAACTGAATAAGCAGATAACAATGAAGAAAATAATAGTCTTTTTTATTTCAACACTCATTTCGGTTTCCGCTTTATTCGCCCAATCCCTCACGGTGGCCACCTACAATATCAGGAATGAAAATCAAGGAGACGTATCCAATGGCAATGGCTGGAAGCAACGCTATCCTGTCATTACTCAACTGATCCGTTTTAACGATTTTGATATTTTTGGTAGTCAGGAAGTGCTTAACGGACAATTGAAAGATATGTTGAGCCAACTGCCAGAATACAATTACATCGGTGTGGGTCGTGATGATGGTCTTGAAAAAGGGGAATATGCGCCCATCTTTTATAAAAAAAATAAGCTTTTGCTGGTAAAATCCGGGCACTTCTGGTTGTCTGAAACGACCGATAAACCCAATGTTGGATGGGATGCAGCATTACCGCGAATTTGCACCTGGGGTCAGTTTAAGATTAAAAAAAATGGAAAAAGTTTCTGGTTTTTTAACCTGCACATGGATCACATCGGAGTGAAAGCCAGATTGGAAAGTTCCAAACTGGTACTGGAAAAAATCAAAACGATGTGCGGCGATAAACCCGTAATTTTGACCGGTGATTTCAACGTGGATCAGACGAGCGATGGTTATAAATTGATAGCAGATTCAGGAAGATTAAAGGACTCCTACGAAACTGCGGAGATTCAATATGCCCTGAACGGAACTTTCAACGGTTTTGACCCAAACCTGAAAACGGACAGCAGGATCGATCATATTTTTGTCAGTAAAGACTTCCGTGTGGTACGTTATGGAGTATTGACAGATACCTATCGGGCAGAAGCAGGTACCGAAAGTGCCAAAGATATTAAATCGGCCAATTTCCCGAAGGAAGTTTCGTTGCATCAATATGTTCCACGTCTACCATCCGATCATTTTCCGGTAAAAGTGGAACTGATTCTCGGAAAATATTAAATTCACATTAAATAGAAAGAATTATGAAAAAAAGTGTTTTGCTCAGTGTATTGTTTTGCCTGTCATTGATGGTTTCTGCTCAAAAAGACTGGGCAAATTTTGGCCGTTATATGGAGGCAAATAAAGAAGTTAAAAAAACGGCTGATGCCGTATTGATGGGAAATTCCATTACCGATGGATGGTTTGCCAAAAATCCCGCCTTTTTTGAAACCAATAACCTGATAGGAAGAGGCATTAGCGGGCAGACTACCTGTGAAATGCTTGTCCGTTTTAGAGAAGATGTATTAAACCTCAAGCCTCAAGCTGTAATTATCCTTGCTGGCACCAATGATATTGCTCAAAACATCGGTGTAATTTCACTTGAAAACATTTTTGGAAACATTGTTTCTATGAGTGAGCTTGCAAAAGCACATAAAATAAAAGTACTGTTGTGCTCTGTTTTGCCTGTCTATATATATCCCTGGAGAAAAGAAATCGTTGAACCCGCCGAACAGATTAGGAAACTGAATAAGATGTTAAAAGACTATTGTGCCAAAAATAACTGCACGTATGTGGATTACTATGCTGCCATGGTGGATGAACGCGGTGGTCTTCCTGAAAAATACTCCACAGATGGTGTACACCCCAACGAAGGCGGTTATCAGGTCATGGAAGGCATTATATTGAATGATTTGCACAAAGCATTGAAGAAAAAATAATTTCTTCGGATCCTTTATTTTTTCGTCATAAAATCTATAATGCTAACGCCTCAGTTTTCCTGAGGCGTTAGCATTATAGATTAGTCATTAAACACTAAAAACTGGTCATCTTTTTCTAGTTACTTGGTTTACAATGAATTTATGACTATTTTCGAAGTCTATTTAGTGTATATTTAACACGAAAAATACGCAGTTCATATCCGATATCAGAATACATGAAAAAAGGCCTTTTTACCCTAGCTATATTATTTATAGTCTGTGATTTATCTTTTTCTAAACCGGTATTTACAAGCAGTAAATATTTAATAGCATGCCTGTATGACAATGCGAATGGAGCAGTTATCCCCAATGCAGGTGAATATAGTTTGATTTATAATCCGACATTGAATGGGGATGTTGCTTCTGATTCTGCTTATTGGATCATCAAGGAAGAAACGGAGGGTTGTTATTCTTTTCAAAATGCCGCTTCAGGGAAATTTATCAAACACATATCTTCTGCAACATTAAAAGATCGATGGTCGCTGGAATTAGTTGATAGTATACAGGCAGATAACTCTACTTATTTTACACTCGAACTCGCTCAACAGGGTAATTTAAGTTATTTTATTGTTCGTTCTGTTGTAAATCCTGTTAAGGTATGGGAAAGAAGAAGTGGGTTGCAGGTTGATTCTAAAACGAATGCTCAAGTCTACCCATTTGCTGTATTTGATGAAAATGGAGGAAACCTTCAAAAATTCATTTTTTATAATACGGAAGGCAGCCCGGTAGTAGATGTTGTGCCATTAGCCTTGCCAAAAGCAGCCCCCACGTTGGGTGTCTTTTCAACCTTCATGGATTCCCTTAAATTTGCGGGAAAAGTTCCGGTTGTCGATAAGACAAACGGAGGATTTTATCTATCTGTTCCAGAAGGTTCGATGGGGTCGGATGTGACGATGAATGTCACCTATAAACCTAAAGTGGCAACATACAGCCTTTACATTGATGGTGTAAAGGTGAATAGTGGCTCAAACTATACGTTCAGCCAAGTGACAGGAACGACAACCTATTCTATTGAAATTCGGGAAGGTGCCTCCTCAATAACTTCAGGAACCATCATTTTCAGCTGTCTTCCTTTTATTCAGATCTATTCCGATGCAACAATAAGTTCAGTATATGAGCTGGGACGCATTGTGGTGACTGAACCTGAAAATTTCACCCCTTCTGAAGTTTTGCTTTCTGAATTTAAAACCAGAGGTTATTTTGCAGCAAACCAGATAAAGAAATCCTATGCCATTAAGCTAAAGGATACGGATGGGATAACTGCCACTCACCGTTCGTTTTTCAATTTGCGCGACGACAACAATTGGATACTTGATGCCATGTATAACGATCCTGCTCGTATGAAAAATCGTTTATCTACAGATTTTTGGCTTGATTTTTCAACGCCCCCTTATTATGCCAGTCAGGAGCCCAATATGGTCAATGGAACAAGAGGTCATTTTGTAGAGGTTTTCCTGAATGATTCCTACAATGGGCTGTATTGTATGACGGAGAAAATAGACAGACAACAGTTGAATGTCAAGAAATTAGTAGCTGCGACAGCTACAACGGAAATAGTTCAACGTGGTTATGTGGTGAAAGCTGACGATTGGAGTGATGCCACCTGGTTTGGACTTTTGGATAAGGGTTCGCTTTATGCTCCAACGAATAATGCAGAGTCCTGGTATCGTTTTGATGTGAAATATCCGGAAGTATCGGAAGGAGAGCCATTCAACTGGAAAACCTTATCGGATGCTGTAAATGTGGTGACCTATAGTTCCAGTGCTTCGAATTTTGAAACAAAGGTTGCTGATTACTACGATATGCCTGTTTTTCTGGATTACTACTTGTTTATGGACTTGTTGTTGCTGACCGATAACCATGGCAAGAATTTCTTCATTTCCGTTTATGACCAAAATGTTTCAACTAAAATGTCCTTGACTCCCTGGGATTTGGACTCATCCTGGGGTCGCTACTGGGATGGTTCTGCAGGTGACAGAATGAAACCAGACCAGTCTTTTGAATCTTTTATCAGTTCGTATGTACCCAGACAAAGTACACTCTATAAACGTCTGATGTCAACCAACGTCTGGGGATTCAATGATAAACTGAAGTCTCGTTACCAGGAACTTCGTGGCACCTATTTTGATCATAATTCGATCATGGAGCGATTCTACAAGTACAACGCACTTTTTCAAAAAAGTGGTGCGGATGAACGTGAAATGAGCCGTTGGGATTTCAACGCCATGCCTTTCTACACCGACATGAGTAGCGAATTGGACTATATATCAACCTGGATAAATGCCAGATTGGCCTGGTTGGACAAACAATATTTGGGTGGTCCTTATGTGAAAGTAGATGTGCCCGATGTTACTACTCCTCAAATCAGTGTTTCTCCCAATCCTGTTCAAAACATGCTGACTGTTTCCAACATTCATTCCGGGGACTTGGTGCAGGTTATTTCTATTCAGGGACAGGTTATAGCTCAAGTTCTATCGAGTGGTGACAATGTTGAAGTGGATATGAGCCGTTTTGCTTCCGGTGTTTATGTGGTAAAAGTGGGTGGAACGGTTATAAAGGTTGTTAAAAAGAAAGACAGTCGTTTCCCTTAATTTAGATTCTAAAAAATAAAAAAGCACTTGCGAAAATGATCGTAAGTGCTTTTACTTTTGTACCTCGTTGAAAGCCTATTTCACACTATCCTTCATTTTTTGCAACTCTATTTTTGTCGCAGCATTTTCTTTTTCAGCCACCTCTACCCGGTTCAGCAATTCATCGGTATCCCCTTTCATATACGTTTTAGTGATGACGATTGGAGCTGGTTCAGCAGAATATTCATACAAACTGATGTTGCGAACATGTTTTGAGCTGCTGCTTCCAATTTTATATCGAAGACCTACAGTAAAAATCCACGCGTCACAATTTCCGGTTGCTCTTGCATCGCTCATATTCCGGGAGTCGTATTGATTGCGTTGACCTTCTATACTTAGATTGAACGATTCACTTAGTGATATTTCGGCATTTAGTCCGAGTTTTCCCATCATTGCTTCTCTGTATTTTGTTTTTGCATTGTCTAATGCAAACTGATAAAAACCAACACCTGCACCAACGTCTCCGTAAATGTTCAAAGTTTGCCAGAAACCCGAACGAACAGGTACTAAGGCATTACTTAAGTTAACAGAACCATAGAGAATGACGTCGTTTGTAAGACCTTTCAGTTTTCCATTAATGCCTTGATAGGTATACGGGCGTGAATAATCGTTGTAATCGTACTCAAGACCAATCCCAATAAGGGGATTGATGGTATATTCAAGCAATCCTCCAACCATCAGTTTTAAACGGTCGGATTCATTGATGGCATTTGGTGGTATCAAAAAATCAGAGACTCCTGCCTTTAAACCTAAGGACCAATGAGTGAGAGGTATAGGTGCGCATAGTTGCTGTAACGGTGGTACGGTATCAACTTTAAGTAATCTTTCCTGGGCTGTGACGATGCTTACCGAACCAACCATGCAGAATATCCAAAATACTATTTTCTTCATAATATATAGTATATTAAGTTCATTATCAACCTACTTATTTAATTTCAAATTCTACACGGCGATTCTTTTGGCGACCTTCGGGTGTATCATTTGTGGCGATAGGATCGCTTGCTCCCCAACCTGAGGTAGATACTTTGGAAGCAGGAACTCCTTTAGAGACCAGCTGTCTTTTAACGGAAAGTGCACGTGATTGAGACAGCTTCAGATTGGATGCGACTGAACCTACGTTATCGGTGTTCCCGGAAATCATCAAGGTAGACCAAGAGGTATTGTTCGTGAGAATCCCGGCGACTTGATTGAGTATTTCATTGGAGGAGGTGGTCAGTTGGTTTGAGCCGGATTTATATTCAATATTATCAAGTGAAAGATTGACCACTCCTTCTTTTTGGGTGGATAACTGTTTCAAATCATCTTCCATCTTCTCCAATTTCTGCTGCAGTGTTAAATTTTCCTTTGTAAGGTTTTTCTGAATAGCAGCATTTTTTGCACCTTCCGTCATTTTTTTCAATTGTTGAATTTTTTGTTTCATTGCTGCATCTTCTTCCACAACGTCCTTCAGGTGGTTCAACGTTTCTTCGGTTTCACCTTTCACATAGGTATTCTTAACGATGGTTGGAACGAGTTTTGGAGAATATTCGCACAAATTGATGTCTCGCGCATGTGTTAAGGTTTTGCCACCAATTTTATAGCGTAGACCTACTGTCCAAATCCATGCATCACAATTTCTAATGGCTGTGGCAACACTCATGTTTCGGGAGTTGAATTGATTGTATTGCCCTGCCAAACCTAGGTTGAACGATTTATTTAATGTGAATTCAGCATTCAGACCCAATTTACCCATTAATGATTCCTTATATTTTAGCTTATTATTGTTTAGTGCACAATGAAAGAAAGCAACGCCACAACCAACGTCTCCGTAGATGTTCAATATATGCCAGAAGCCCGATCTATAGGGTGCAAATGAATTACTTAGGTTAAAGGAACCATTGAGTAATAAATCGTTTGTCACACCATACATATTCCCTATGACATTATGATCCGTATAGAGGCGTGAATAATTGTTGTAATCATACTCAAGACCAATTCCAATAAAAGGATTGAACGTATAATCAAAGAATCCTCCAACCATCATTTTATAACGGTCGGATTCATTAATGGCATTTGGTGGTATCATATAGTTTGATATGCCGGTTTTAATGCCTAGTGACCAGTGTGAGACTGGAATAGATACAGACGTTTTTTGAGCAGGATATTCTTCATCATCGTTTAAAATGGTGTCCTGCGCTGAGACAATGGACACCATGCTAAGGATACACACCAAGAATAATAGTCTTTTCTTCATAATAATAGAAATGTTAAGTTTATATTTCGGTGTTAGAAACAAGTCGAATACCGAAAATTTACCAGGTAAATGAGCCTCTTTTAAGGAACTGATGCTTACCGGAATTATTAACTGTTTATCGGGTTGAAATATACTATTTATAGAGGATTATTCAATAGCGCTTGACTCCCATTTTAATAAAAGAACAAAAAAAAAGCGATATTTGTTTTCCATGACGTTATGTTCTACATCCGGGTAATAGTTGAAGTTACTTCTTCGGTTGTCACTTTTCAGGACTACTTACGTTGAATTATTAAGAAACTTTATTTTTATTTCTTCCCTGATCTTGGAGTTGATTTCCTTACTGTTCCTGTGTGCGATGTACTACCTGCTGCTTGTCTTTGGATACTAAAGCCACCCCTGAATGGACTATTTCTTGAAAAACGGTCAACCATTCCTTTTCCTGATTCGGGAAAAAGGAACGGGTGTTATCCTATTTGCAGGGGAAATGGGGGCTGTTGCAAAATATTGATTTTAACTCCTGCTTCAATAAATCTGTTCCCCAAGTGCTATCTTAAGTCTCTGTAAATTGACGGTATAATCTATTTTTGTTTTAAAAAGAACCAATTTACTTTCCGAGACGGCCGTATTACTATCCAATAAATCCAGATTGGTTACGGCACCTGCCTTGTAGCTCACCTCAGCCAGATTGTAAGCCTGCAAAGCCTGTTGCAGCTGCAGTTCCGACTGTTTAACCTTTTTCAGGGCAGCTTCGGCGTTGGCACGACTTTCAACGATTTCGTTGGTGATGCTTCTACGCATCAACTCCGTTTCCTGCTGATTTTCCTCAAAGTAGGCATTTGCCTGAATTTTCGTGTATTTCGAACGGTTTGCATCGAAAAGGGGCACTTTTAAACCTATACCGACCGCGAAATTCAGTTTTCCCACATCCTCAAACGACGAATTCAAATAGCCGTTTTTGAAACCGCCATTTGCTACGAAATTGAGAGACGGATTGTTTTGAACTTTGATTACATTAAGTCTCGATTTGGAAATCGATTCTTTCTGAAGAGCCATTTTTAGTTCATTCCGGTTGGCAAATGCAACATTGCACAACGAATCAACAGAGGGTATCATTTGCTGAACCTGTAGATCTTTCTTCAACAAAACCGGATTACTCTGTGATTTGCCCAGATACGAATTTAACTGACTGATTTGTATTTGCAAAGCCGTTTGTAAATCGGTTTTTTGATTTTCGATGACGGACATCCGAACTTTGGTTGTCATGATGTCGTATTGTGTTGCAGAGCCGGTAGCTGCTTTTTTCTGTACAAACTGCAAGTGTTCATTCAGCGTATTCAACTGATCATCCTTAATCTGAATGGCTTCCTGTAAAAAGCTGATGGTATAATAAGTGCCCATCACAGCCATCGATACCTGCTGTTTGACCTGATCGACGGACAGTTGCACCAGCTTCTTATTTTTTTCATCCAGAGTCAGGTTTTTAGATGTTTTCCCGAAATCATAAATATTCTGGTTTACGGAGAAAGTGGCATTGTACATGTCTTCCGGATTCAAATTTATTTCTTTTACTCCCAAAGTAATACTGCTTACCGGCCCGACACGATTGTAGGACGTTGAAAAACTGATATCCGGCAAGTAGGCTGTTTTGGTCAGGTCAATTTTAGCATCGGCAGCCATCAACTCTTTTTCCGCTTTCTTAAGTGCCGGGTAATTCGTTATGACCGTATTAAGAATGCCCGAAATTGTCAATGAATCGCTTGCTGCGTTTTGTCCTTGTACAAGTGCCATAGGCACAAAAAACAAGAGTACTATTTTTGTTCGTAGTTTTTTCATTTTTCGTTTGTTTGAATGGAAGCTTTTTGAGCCATTTTCTTTTTGGAATGCATCAGTATAATTGGAATAAAACTGATCGAGGTTATAAAGGCGGCAAGCAGAAAGTCATCGTTAATTCCTTGAATATAAGATTGTGAACTGACGTGTGACATGATTATACTTTGACTTTGTTTGGTGGCAGTTGCAAGTGATGAACCTGCGTTATGCTGAATGTAGGTGGTCAGATTGCGAGCCGTGGTCTGAAATATTTGTGAACCAGCCTGAATGGCACCTCCAAATACCTGAGCATGAAAATTGACACGTTCCGTGAGCACCGTTGACAATAAAGCCACGCCCAAACTACCGCCAATCTGTCGTATAGTATTGCTGATTCCTGAAGCCTGAGCCATTTTATCACGGGGTATGGTGGTTAGTGACATCGAACTGATTGGTGTAAATATCATTCCCATGCCAAATCCACGAAGATATAAGGCCGTCATCACAAATGAATGCTCGGTCATAAACGATAAATTGGAATTTAGATAAAAACTGAAAATCAATAAGCTGATTCCAATAAATAATGGAATTTTTGCATTCACTTTATCTGAAAATCGGCCGGCAATGGGTGACATGAAACCCTGTATGATTCCCACCGGTAAAAAGACAGCACCAGACTGCAATGCCGTGTAACCCATTGAATTTTGCAGATAGAGCGGAAGCAGAAAAGTACTGCCAAACATTCCCATCCCAAAAACAAACAGAATGACATTTGACAATCCAAAATTGCGGTCTTTCAGCAAACGCAAGTCAAGCAAGGGGTATTCTGTAGTGAATTCCTGTATCAGAAACACCGTCAGAGCAATCGCTGAAATGGCGAAACAAAGCAGAATGTATGGAGCGGACCAACCGGCCGAATTGGTTGCTGCATTTCCCTCGGAAAGGGCATAAAGCAACAATGGCAGAAAGAGGATGACTGAAATAAATCCGACATAATCAAATTTCCGGACATTCGGATGTATAAATTCACGTTGAATAATAACGGTTAAAACAAGTGCAACGATACCCACCGGTACATTTACGTCAAAAATTAATTGCCAGCTAAAGTTATCAACCAAATACCCACCAATCATTGGGCCAAAGGACACCGAAGCTGCTGCTGCAATGGCCCAGAAACCCAGGGCCAAACCACGTTGACGCAGTGGAAACTCACGGGTAATAATGGCCATACCGAGTGGTTGAATCATTCCGGCACCTAATCCTTGTATGACTCGTGAAACAATCAAACTGGTTTCATCGTTCGATAATCCGCAAAGCAATGAACCAACCGTAAAGAGTAATAATCCCCCAAAATAGACCTTCTTATACCCGAATTTATCTGCCAACCATCCCGAAGTAGGCAACATGGCCGCCATGGAAAGCATATATGCTGTAATGACCCACTGAATAGTCGATAAACCAACTCCAAAAGACGACATGATTTTTGGGAGGCTTACGTTTACGATGGTACTGTCCAGTACAGCCATAAAAGTGCCCAGCATCACATTACCAAGCACGAACCATTTATACAATGGATTTTTGGGGTGGTAAAGCGAATCACGGCTTCGAAATTTACGTCGAAGCCTGTGCATTAATGAAACTTCTCTCATTCGCTATTTGATGATTTTAACCACTGCAGAAATTCCTGTCATCAGACGGAATGAAGTTATTTTTCCCCCCTTGTCCGTACCATCAATAGATATTTTCAAAGGCACTCGCTGGGTTACTTTCGTAAAATTACCGGAAGCATTGCTGGCAGGAATCAGTGAAAATTGGGAAGCGGTAGTGGAACCAATCAAAAAGATTTTCCCGGTGAAAGTGATGCCCGGATACATATCGATCGATATTTTTACGTTCTGTCCAATTTGTAATTTCCCCAATCTTGTTTCTTCCAGATATACCAGCACCCAGAACTTCGAGTTGTTGTTTATGGTGTAAATGGATTGTCCGGGATTGGCTATATCGCCCGAAAGCAACCAACGTTTGGCTACAACGCCATTTACCGGAGCATACAAACGGGTATTTTTCAACTGTGTATTAATCACATCGATTTGGGCTTGCGAAGAGACAACCGAAGTAACGGCACTTTCAATCTGAGTCTTTGAAACCGTTGTTTGAGCCTGAGCTGCAACAGATTGAGCCTTTGCAGTTTCCAGCGCTTTCTTAATATGGTCAAATTGCTCCTGGGTTATTACACCACCGCTATATTGAGTTTTGGCACGGTTATAATCTTCATTTGCACGTTCTACATTGATTTTCAGTACGTCTATATTTTTTACATCGTACTCATATTTTGCTTCAGCTTGTGCTTTCCCGGCCTGTGTTTGCAGTTTGGCTGCCAGTACCTGTTGTTTCTGAGCCAGCAAATCGCTGCTGTCCAGTTCGGCCAGGAGTTGTCCTTGTTTCACCGAATCGCCTTCTTGGACATACACCTTACTGATTCTTCCCATGATTTTTGGACTGACAGTAACCACATCCGAAGTCACATAGGCGTCATCCGTTTTTATGTAACTGATGTAATCGACATACCAGAAAATTCCACCTGTAATAACAACCAATATCACGATAACCAGGGGAATATAAACCTTCAAATCTTTTTTCTTCTTAGTCATACCTATAGTATTTAATTATTAGTCGTTGCATGAAGGTTTTTCACAAGGGATATCCTTCATTATTACAGTTAAAATATCACGCAGCTGTTGGGTGGAATTCAACATTGTTTTAATATTTTGCTGATCGAGCGTCTCTATTCGTTGCCGCATTTCCTGACTGATGGTCTGTTTCATTTTTTGAAAATCTTCTTTCCCTTTGTCAGTAAGTCTGATATTTATAACTCGTCTGTCATTGGGATCGTTCAATCGTTCAACAAAATTTTCGGCAATAAGTTTATCAATCTGGGAGGTGACGTGCGGTTTGGGTATTTTTAATTTACAGCCGATTTCAGACATCGACATCATTTCATTGCGGCTGAGAAGACCCATGATATACAAAGAGCCTGGATTCAGATTTGTTGATGTCCGGATGGAACGTGTCAAACTAATAGTAACCAACGGATGTATGTAATATAAATTCTCAATGATCTTGTCGATAGAGAGACCTTCGTTTTCATTCATACTTTTGTTCATTTTAGTAATGGTTACAAAAGTATAACTATTTTAGGAATGTAACTAATATTATAAAGGTTTTTACCTAACTGGAGAGAATTTAAATTCTTAAAAACCTTTCAAGACGTTTAAGTGTTTAGTTAATGAATATGACTCCTTAATCTAATAAAACTAAACAAGTATGAAAGCTATTAAAGTGATTCTTTCAGTTTGTGTTCTCACACTGCTTATTGTAGGCTGTAGAAAAAAAGAGCAGCCATTTCCACTTGAAGGCACCTGGAAAATGGTTTATGGAGACTGGCAAGCCTCTGATAAAAGTACTTTTCCTGCTCAGATAAAGGGCAGTCAAATTAAAACCTGGACGAAATTTAATTTCACTTTTGTAGGCCAGTTTTCTTATAATGGACATACTGAAAATGCCTACGGTGCTGGAGATTATAGCTTAAATGGCAAGCAGTATACAGAAAAGCTGTTGTACCATTTTCAAAAATTTTATTTGAACGAAGGCGATGTCAGGCTGTTGGTTGAGTTTAAGGAAGATACTCTGATACAACGTTGGCCAGTTGATACGAATTGGAATCTTCCAAAAAAGTATTGTATTGAGAAATATGTAAGATTGTATAAATGACAATTTTATGTACTTGCAGTTGATTACCATTTAAACAAATATGAATCAACAAAATACATAGCTGTTCTTTACGGCGACAAATACAATATTGAAAAAAGCACTTACATATTTATAATGTGTAAGTGCTTTTTTTCTTCAAAAAAATGTAACGAAGTTTATTTTACTGTGGTTTTAAACCATTTTTTGAAAAAAGATTCTTATATAAAATTAAGGTTTATCTTTGAGAGCTAAATTTTACTTAAAATTGTATGAAAAAGAGATTTTATTTGCCAATTTTGTTAGTATTGTTACTTACTGCTAGTTTCTATCAAGCATCGGCCCAGCTTTTTATCAACGAATTTATGGCTTCAAATACCGGAGTGGTTGTTGATCCCGATTATAAACAAAGCTCCGACTGGATAGAGATTTTTAACAATGGAAGCAACCCTGTTGACCTTGGAGGATATTTTCTGACCGACAATTTAAAGAAACCTACAAAATGGCAAATCCCGACCGGGGTTCAAATTTCTGCTTATGGACATCTGCTTTTTTGGGCTGATAATATGAATACTGGACATCATACCAATTTCGCGCTCTCGGCTTCGGGTGAACAGATCGGGCTTTCAGACAAATCCGGGGCGTTGATCGATTCCGTTGAATTTGGGGTTCAGGATAATTCTTCTCTCTATAATTATGGCGGAGGTTCCATTGTTGTGCTCGATTCAACGTTATTGGGACTTCCTGAAGCAAATATTTCAATGGGAAGAAAACCCGACGGAAGTAGTGACTGGATGCTATTTCCTCAACCTACTCCAGGTGCTTCCAATACGACTGTGGGCTATTCGGACATTGTAAAAAGTGATCCGGATTTTTCACAATCCGGCGGTGTTTACCACAATCCCGTTTCCATTGAAATTAAATCAATTTTTGGAGGCACTGTCCGCTACACGATTGATGGTACTGACCCGGATGATCTATCACCATTAGCAAATGGCCCGATTAGTATTACTAAAAATACAGTTGTCAGGGCACGGATTTTTAAACCAGGACAGATACCCGGTTTGGTTGCTACAAATACGTACCTGATTGACACCGAAAATAAAATCAACAAGCTACCCATTGTTTGTTTAACATCAGCACCTGATAATTTCTGGGCAGCTGATTCAGGCATTTATGTGCAACGAAGTTTTAAACCCGACTGGGAAATTCCGATTAATATTGAGCTTTTTGAAAATGACGGCAGGCAAGGTTCTGCGTTTAACAAGCGGGCAGGAGTAAAATTGAATGGTTTATATTCCTGGCAATTGCCTGAAAAAATGCTCGGAGTTTATTTCCGGAAGTCCTATAGTTCAACGAAGCTTGACTACCCATGGATATTAGACAAAAAAAGAACATCTTATGATGATTTTTCGCTCAGAGCTTCAGGAAGCGACTGGGGCAATACGATGTTCAGGGATGCCATGGTTCAGACAGCTTGTGTCGAGAATACCAGTATCGATATTTCCGGCTTCAGGCCTAGCGTGGCATACATCAACGGAGCGTTTATGGGTATCTACAACATTCGTGAAAAGGTCGATGAAAGTTATATAGTTGGCAACTACGGTCTACAACCAAAAACATTCGACATGATTGAAGAGGTCGATACAGGAGAATACGTTGAATCAGGAGATATTCTTGCCAACAACTATTTTCTTTCCCTTACTGCCAAAGATTTAACCAATCAGGCCAACTACGATGCCGTAGCAGCTGAAATGGATATTGCAGAATTTACGGAGATGGTAAGTACAGAGGTTTATAGCGGCAATAATTCAATCGGCCACAATTTAATGAAATGGAAACCAAAAGGTACTGGCAAATGGAGATGGATTCTGATGGATTTGGATCGCGGTTTTTTTGGTGCAAACAACCAAATGATCAGTTTTTATGTCAATGAAAGTGGATGGCCATTTAAAGAATTGATGAAAAACCCGGATTACAAAAAACAGTTTGGAAGAAAACTTTCTGATCTTATGTTTACCACGTTCAATACCAAAAGAATGGTTTCGAGGATTGAAGATCATAAAAAAGCCATCGAAGCCGATATGCCGGAACATATCAAACGTTGGGCAGGAACAAGCGGAACCGGTACTTACAGCAGTATTAAAGCCATTTCATCCATGGATTACTGGCTGTCTGAAGTTGAAAAGTTGAAAACTTTCGCACAGGAACGGCCAGGGGTCATACTAAACGATTTAACCAATTACGGTTTTCAAAGCCCGGTACCTGTTACGGTTACAACACTTCCGGCACAAGCGGGCAATCTGACATTCAACGGTTTGAAAATCCCAGTTGATGTATGCAGCGGTGGTTATCCGAACGGTGAAGAGATTAAGTTAACTGCCCAGGCAAAAGCCGGTTACACGTTTCTAGGTTGGAAAACCAATGGTGATTCCCTGTTTGTTGGAAGAGAAAATGACTGGAACTATTCAGATGTCGGTACCAATTTAGGCACTTTGTGGAAAAATTCCGATTTCAACGATGCTGACTGGAAATCAGGCCAGGCTGAGTTGGGGTATGGTGATGGCGGTGAAAATACAGTGATAAGTTATGGTAGTAGCAGTTCGAATAAGTATATGGCCTCCTATTTCAGAAAAAGCTTTACTCTGAATAATAAGGATAAATTCTCGGGTTTGACCTTATTTCTGAAATGCGATGACGGTGCGGTTGTTTATCTGAATGGAAATGAAATACAACGCTATAACATGCCTGCCGGGACAATTACTTATGATACAAAAGCAACAGCATCAATTTCCGGAACTGATGAATCCGATTATCACACTTTTACGGTTGGTTCCGACTATTTGGTTAACGGCAACAACATCATAGCCGTTGAAGTCCACCAATCGGCCGCAAATAGCAGTGATTTGAGCTTTGATATGGAATTATCAGCCACTATGACCGGGGGTGGCGATTACCTCTCTACCACAAAAGAGTTGGTATTAAACCCTCAATCGACTGTAAATGTTTCTGCTATTTTTGAATCAAATGGCAAATGTATCCTTCCCGCAGAAATTTCTACGGAAATGACTCTTTCAAAAGCCTGCTCACCCTATATTGTGCCCGAAAATGTGACTATCACTTCTACGGGGAAACTGATTATTGAACCCGGGGTTGAAATCTGGATGTCAGACGGAGTCTCCATTTTTTCGGAGGGTCCGGTTAGTGCAAAGGGCACAGCATTGGAACCGATAATTTTCAAGAGCAATCCGGAAAGTGCTGAAAAGAAATGGGGTTTAATTCATATAAAGAATGCCAATGATACGATCTGGTTTAAGAACGTCTTTATTGAAAATGCCTCAGAAGGACCAAATCCTGTTCGGGATATCGCTGCACTTGCAATTGAAAATTCAACCGTTATGCTTGATAGTTTAACAATTGATAACGTCTATTTAAACCCTCTCAACGTTTATAATTGTCAGACCAAGCTTACAAACAGCGTTTTTCATTCAGATTATGCCGGTTGCGACGTTATCAATATCAAAAGAGGCAAGATCTCCATGTATAATTGTGAGTTTATTGGCAACAAAGGAGTCGATTCTGATGCCCTCGATTTTGGCGATATGGTTGAAATTAGCAGTAGTGTCAGGAATTGCTATTTTCACGACTTTGACGGGTTTAACGCCGATGCCGTTGATTTGGGTGACCACGCCAAAAATGTTATTGTAGATAGTATAATATGCTATAATATAAATGATAAGGGGGTTTCTATCGGACAACGCTCGTCGACTAAAATAACCAATTCTGTTTTTATAAATTGTGGAATGGGTGCCGGGATGAAAGACTCGAGTAGTGTGGTCATCGACCATTGTACCTATTTCGGTAACTATTATGCTTTAGCCAATTACCAAAAGCATGCGGGTGATGCAGGTTCCAATCTGGTTGTTACGAATTCAATACTTTCAAACTCTTATGAATTGGGTTATTTCAACGATGAATTCTCTAAGATCGATATTTCGAATACATTAGATGATACTGAGAAATTGCCCGATGGGAAGTATAATCTGGATGGGAACCCTCTGTTTACAGATCCTGTACAATACGATTTCTCCTTATTAGCCGGGTCACCTCTTATTGGTTCAGGTACGAATGGAAAAACCCTTGGTGCCAATCTCAGGTTGCCAAAACTCCCGGTTTCTGTCATGATCAGCGATATTGCTTACGCTTCAGATCCGGGCATGGAGGATCTTGAATTTATCGGATTGTATAATCCCGGAGATTCGATCATTCAGCTGGATAGTTGCATGTTTACCAGTGGAATAAACTTTACCTTCCCTGCAGGGGTTACTATCGGACCAAAAGAGAAAATATACGTCACTTCTATGGCAACATCAACTTTTTGGAATGGTAAGGGTGCAGTTGTGTATCAATGGGAAAGTGGTCACCTTGACGATGCAGGAGAAAAAATTCAGTTGGTAAATATATATGATAAGGTTATAGATCAGGTGATTTACAACAATAAAACGCCTTGGCCGATACTTGCCAATTTGAACGAAGGTATTTCATTAAACCGTTACGATGTAGATAATCATTTTGGTGAATATTGGAAATTGCTTCCACTGTCAGAGATGGTAAGCGTTTCAAAAGAATTAAACAACAGATCGTTTTCAATTTATCCAAATCCTTCCAAGGGTGTCGTAACAATCAGTGGCTTGAAAGAGGATGCCCGGAATTATGAGCTATTCAACCTTCAGGGGAAACTCATTAAGAAAGGTCTTGCCCTCTCCGGTCAGGTTACCATTGATCTTTCAGGTTTGGAAAACGGGATGTACCTGATTCGCTCAGGCTCTGATACAGGAAAATTGGTGCTTATGAAATAGAATATTAATCTAAAAAATGAGCAGCCCCCAAAAGTTAAATAAAAAAACTTTTGGGGGCTGCTTTTTAAATTCCAATTAATTCTGCCTATTAAACCGATATCCTGATTAGTTGATTGTCTTGAAGACAATAGGAATGGTAAACTTCATAGAAAGATTTTTGCCATTTTGCTTACCAGGAATCCAATCCGGCATGTTTTCGATGACACGTCTGGCTTCATTATCCAAATCAGGATCCACCGATTTCACGACTTTGACCTCTGTCACCTTTCCTTCAGCACTGATGACACAAGAGCAGACTACACGGCCTTCCTTTCCTTTTATACTTGCATTACTCGGATACTTTAAGTTTTGCCTGAGATAATCCATCATTGCCTTCTCTCCACCTGGATATTCCGGCATCTGTTCCATCATGATGAACGTTTTGCCCAGATCAGATGATTTTACCTCCTTCTTTTCCACGGAAGAAGCATTGGACAAAACCACTGTTTCGTCAACATTCAAACTCACTTCTTCCATTTGAACAGTCATGGTCTCTTTGACGGGACTTTCTATTGTCTTGAAACCTATGCAGGAAAATCTAAGCTTATTGTACTTGCTTTTAATTTCCATTTCAAATGTTCCGTCTTCATTGGTTACTGTGCCACCAACCGATTTGCCTTTTGAATCCACTAAAAGGACACTGACTGAAGACATCGGTTGCTTGCTTGTTGAACAAATCACTTTTCCACTGACTTTAAAAAAAGTAATTACAGGTGGCGTGAATTGAACTTGAGATTTCCAAGTTTTCTGGTTCGATGTGCTTGTTGTCGGTTTGTCATTGAGTGCAAGCAGAGTGCCAAAGCTTCGAAGCAATTGGTTTTCAGCTTTTTTAACTACCCCGGAGTTGTTATTTTCGGAGTTCTCATTAATTTTGTCGGCTGATTGATTTTCAGGCATGGTATTTTTCGCCTGAGCCAATGCCACAAGGTCGTTAACTTTTTCAACGGAGTTTCTTTCCGCACTGGAGACTTCTGGGCGGGCAAAGGCAAGCAAAGTTACACATGCCAGCGGAAGTACATAGAAGTACTTCATTCGCGCCCATGGATTGGATTTTTCTTTTAACATCATAGTGATACGTTTTTTAAGTGAACTGTGATTGAAGCTGTTGGCCATAGAGTAGAGCCTTGTGCCAACAGCTTTTTTAATTAATAAAAGTTGATATTGTTTTGCATCGATGCCTTGTTTGAGTACCATGTCGTCCGCCTCGAACTCGTGGATACTTTGAATTTCCTGCTTCAGTAACCAGGCTGCAGGATTAAACCATTGAAAGAAAATACAGAGATCCGCCACTATTAGGTCCCAGGAATGTTTCCTGTTAATATGTGCCAATTCGTGTGTAATTATTTCTTTTCCATTCTCTTCCAGATCCTTTTCAGAGATGATAATGTATTTCATCCAGCTGAAAGGAGCAATTTTCTTACTGTGAACCAAAACTGTAGCATCAATTCCTATATTTTCCTTACGACTGCTGCCCATTAACTTAAACATTCTGAGCAAAGACCAAAGCTGGCGCGAAAAGAAGAAAACGACTCCTGCCAGATAGGTCATTATCAGCACAAGAATCCAAACGTTTGATGTTTCCGTTGGTGTGACTGCCCCTGTAACTTGTACGAAATCGACTGGTTCGGCTTGCTTCACAAACTTTTCCATTACGACCATCTGTTGCTCTACTTCCGAAGAGTGACTGAGGCTGATATGCCCAAGTGGAACCACGAAGGATAACAACAAAAGGCTGAGTAAGGCGATCCTGTTGAATCGGTGAAAAGTGTCTTTACTTAATAAAAGTTTGTAAAAAAGATAAAAAGCGATCAGGCATATGGCCGATTTGATGATATAGACAAAGAATGTTCCCATGGCTCAGACTTTTTTTCGGTGAATGGTCCTGTAGTAGATTTAACGCATAAAAGCTTATAACTTAGTTTCTCAAATCCTTTAATTTTTTCTTTTCGTCTGATTCTGATGTGCTTTTTCCACCTCCGAAATCAGCAGCTTCAAATCGTCCAGTGAAATGGACTCTTCTTTCACCAAAGATGAAACAGCACCCAGGTACGAATTATCAAAATATTTTTTGATGACATTTTTGAGCGTACCCTTGTGGAAATCTTCTTCACTGACCTGTGCAAAATACAGATAGGTATTCCCATAAGTTGTATGTGTCAGGAAGCCTTTTTCTTCCAGACCGCGTACGATGGTCGACAGAGTGTTGAAATGTGGCTTTGGTTCCTCGTAATAATCCAGGAGTTGTTTCACGAAAAGAGGCCCTTTTTCCCAGAAGAAACCCATGATTTCTTCTTCCTTAGTAGTAAGTGATTTCATAGTGCAATAATTAGTTGCAACAAATAAACTAAAAAATATAGTTTGGAAACTAATAAAAATAGTTAATAAACTATAAAGAGTAGTTTGTTTTTTCATTATTCTTTTTGGAAACAGTTATGTAGTCTCATATTCGCATAGACTAAGTCCCGTTGTCATTGTTTTAAAATATGGTACTTCTACTTTTGACCAATATGAAATTCATTTATAAGGTTACAATGAAAAGGGTTTTAGTAGGTTTCTTATTAGTTTTATTAGTGGTTAAATCTTTTGCTGTAGGTACTATTCAAGGCATTGTTAAAGATGCTGAAACAGGTGAGGCAATAATAGCATGTAATGTTCAAATTCAAGGAACATCTCTAAGTACGATCACCGGCATGGATGGTGATTTTATAATTAAGAATATTCCTGATGGCACTCAAAATCTTGTCTTATCTTTCTTATCCTATGAAAAAACTATCAAGAGCGAATTAGTAACATCCGGAAGTCTCTCCAATGTAGAATTTTTATTAAAACCGGCATCTACAACTTTAAAAAATGTAATAGTGTCTGGTTATCGCAGAACTGATACTGAACTTTCACTTTTAAGAGGTAATAGGTTAAGCCAGTTGTCAGTAAGTGGTATTTCTTCCCAACAAATTGCAAAATCGCAAGATAAAGATGCTTCAGAAGTCATCCGTCGAATCCCGGGTGTGACAATACGAGATGGCAAGTTTGTTATTGTAAGGGGTTTGACCGAACGGTATAATTCAGTTTGGCTGAACGGGTCTTCTACTCCAAGCAGCGAAAGCGATGCCAGGGCTTTTTCATTCGATATTATTCCCAGTGGACAAATAGATCATATCCTGATCTATAAATCACCGGCACCCGAATTGCCTGCCGATTTTGCAGGAGCTATGATCAATATTAAATCGCGTAGCATCGTTGATAAAAACAGCGTCACCTTTTCTTATTCCTATGGTTTTCACAATGGAACTACCGGAAAAGATTTCTATACCTATAAAGGTGGTAAGACAGACTGGCTTGGATTTGATGACGGTACTCGAGCCATCCCTTCAGGTACTCCCTCAACCGAGGAATATAAAAAACTATTCGATCAAACCAATGCAGAAAAAATAGCTCAGATTAATACAGCCAGTAAAGCTTTTAATACCATTATGACTCCGGTGAAGAAAGTTGCGGCACCCGATGCAGACTTTCAACTGAGTGTAAACAGGCGATTTAAACTGGGCCTTTTCTCCGTCGGATCGATCACCTCTTTGGGCTATAATTCGACTAACACCACAGAGAATAGTTTTAAAGCCGGATATGTCGTATATCCAGATACCTCCTACCGATACAATCAAAAAAGTTATATGTCGAAGATTCGGGTTAGTGGCTTGTCCAATTGGATCTTTCAGTTTGGCGACAATCAAAAGATAGAATTCAGAAACTTGTTTAATAATTACGGGATGAGTAAAACCGTACTAAAAGAGGGAGCTGATTTCTATTATGGTGCAAATGAACGGTCCTATGAGCTTTCATACGAGTCACGAACGACTTATTCCGGACAGTTGGCAGGATCTCATTCTTTTAACAACAATAGAACTAAATTGGATTGGGTAGCCGGATATTCGTATGCCAATAAAAATCAGCCGGATATACGTAAAGTAAAAAGCACCCTCGGATTTGATAGTGAACCTGGTTCTATGTATGCTGTAAATGTAACCGGACAAGTGGTTGTTGATGCTTTGGGTCGCATGTCCTTGTATAACGCGGAAAATATTTGGAATGGAGCGTTCAATTTTAGTGAGAAATTTAGTGTTGGCACCATTAAGTCTGAATTGAAAACCGGTCTGTATGTCGAAAAGAAAAACAGGAATTTCAACTCGAGAGTTTTTGGTTATATGCGTGGACCAAACAGCAGTTTGAATAATGTTTCCATAAAAAGTTACAACAATGGTTCTGCCTTTACTGAAGATATGTTTAGCTCCATCAATGATTTATTTCAAAACAACATCGATTATAAAACCGGAACGGTACTGGCAGATGCCACCGATAAAGCCGATTCTTATTCTGCTGAAAATAATTTGCTGGCAGGCTATTTAGGATTGAATCTACCTTTAACCAAATGGTCCAATATGTACATTGGAGCTCGAATTGAAAAAAATAAACAAACCATGAATAGCTTTAAACGAGATGGTGCAAGTAGTACACCGGTTAAAGTGAATAATGATACATTGAATATTTTTCCTTCCATAAATATGACTGCAAACCTATCTGATAAGATTTTGCTCCGGTTAGCCGGTGGGCAGACTGTCAATCGTCCTGAATTCAGAGAAATTGCTCCATTTGTATTCTATAGTTTCGAAGATAATACAACTATTTACGGCAATCCAAAGGTAAAAAACTGCTATATTCTAAATGGGGATGCCCGTATTGAATGGTATCCTACCATAGAGGAAATGGTCTCATTGGGCGTTTTTTATAAAAACTTTCGAAATCCCATCGAATCGAGAGTGCTTTATACAGGATCGGGTTGGAATTATACGTTCGACAATGCCGAAAAGGCCAAATCTTATGGCGTGGAGATGGATGTTCGAAAAAAAATGAATGAATTTAAAAATGCCGGAGCTTTCTCTTTTTTAAGCAATCTTACACTTATTGCAAACGCATCGCTGATCAAGTCGGAAATTGTAGTGGATTCACCCACTGAACGAACCGGGACCAGAGCATTGCAAGGACAATCGCCTTATATTGTGAATTTTGGTGCTTTTTATCAAGATGATAAATCAAAACTAACGGCAAGTATCATGTATAATGAAGTTGGTAAAAGACTCAGTTTGGTTGGTGATAAAACAATTCCTCATGTGTACGAGATGCCCTTTCACTCATTAGACTTTACGTTCGAAAAAGGAATTACCAAGTGGGCAAGTGTGAAACTGGGAATTAAGAATTTATTGGATGATGAAGTTGTATTTCAACAATTGGATGAATATACGGATCCAATAACATCTTTACCACAATCCAGAATTGAAGTAAAACAAAGATATAAACCGGGCATGCAAATTAAGTTTGGAGTAAATATGATTTTTTAAAATTTAATGAAATTAATTTAAAAACAAAAAAAATGAAAAAGAATTTACTAGTAGGCGGTCTTTTGTTAGTAGCATCTTCCATGATGGCGGTGAATACAATTGACAATGATTTTTTCGACAAGGTGAATTACCGCGGTGCATTTGGAACAATTGACTGGACAGCAGGATGGTCCGATTTTGATCCTCAAAACACAGCTTATTCTTCAACAACAGTTACTATTGAAGCAGGAGACATTACAGCCAACACCACATGGACAAAAAACAATGTTTATTTATTGAATGGCTGGATCTATGTAAAAAGTGGTACCACTTTGACCATTGAAGCAGGTACGCTTATTCGTGGCGATAAGACCAATAAAGCGGCTCTTATCATTGAAAAAGGTGGTAAATTGATAGCTAACGGTACAGCTGCAGAACCTATCGTATTTACATCTAATCAACCCGCCGGAAGCCGTACTTATGGCGATTGGGGTGGGGTGGTTATATGTGGTCAGGCACCAATCAATCCTGCCGGTGGTTCAGCTACGATCGAAGGTGGAGTAGGCTCTACTTATGGAGGTACAGATCCATTAGATAATTCAGGAAGTATCCAATATGTACGTCTTGAATTTGGTGGTATTGCTTTTGCACTTAACAATGAAATCAATGGTATTACTTTTGGTGGCGTTGGATCTGGTACTACTCTTGATCATATTCAAGTTTCGTATGCCGGCGATGACTCTTTCGAGTGGTTTGGTGGTACCGTAAACGCAAAACACCTGATCGCTTTCCGTGGTTGGGATGATGAATTTGATACCGACTTTGGCTATTCCGGTATGGTTCAATTCGCTGTTGGTCTCCGTGATCCCGACATTGCTGATCAAAGCCAATCCAACGGATTTGAATCAGATAACGACGCCACCGGTTCTTCGAATTCCCCTTTTACTTCTGCCATTTTCAGCAACGTAAGTTTCTATGGCCCTTTGGTTACGCCTACTACCACTATTAACAGTTTATTCAGACGCGCTATGCATATTCGCAGAAACAGTAAACTTCAAGTTTATAACGGTGTTTTTGCAGGATGGCCCATTGGTATGTATATTGATGGAAATGCTACTCAGGTAAATGCTGTTGCAGGTGATTTGAAAGTTCGGAATTCAGTTTTAGCCGGAATGACAACCAGTATCGATGTCCCAGCTTCTCAAACATGGGATAAAGCTGCTGCAACTGCCTGGTATCAGACTCCAGCGTTCAAGAATGCTGAATTTACTTCCAATAGCGAATTAGGTGTTGTTGATCCATTTAATTTGGCTGCTCCAAAATTCAATTTGACTGCTGAGTCTGTTTTGAATACCCAATCGAATTGGTATACTCCTTCCGGTTTATTCATCAACAAATCGAATAGCAAGAAGCTTTCCATTTATCCCAATCCTGCTCAATCGGATGTTAGCATTATATTGCCATTCGAAAAAAATAGTTCAGTAAATATATCAGTTGTTGATGTTACTGGTCGTGTAGTTTATACCAGGCAAACGATGTCCTCTGAGATTGAAACCATCAATGTATCCGCTCTTTCCAACGGTATTTATATGGTAATTGCAAAACAAGGTATTGAAATATTGACCCAAAAATTAGTGGTAAGTAAATAATTAGTATCCATATCCCACCGGATAGAAAAGTCAATTGTCCGATTAACGAACACGCATATTGCCCTCAGGCATTATGCGTGTTTTTTTAGTGTAGTCATTTGTAACAAGAATGTAATCAAAAAGCGATTTAAACTACATCAGAACTTACTACTTTTATTGAATGATCAAATCTTATTTGATACATAGTTATAAATTATTTTACGTCTAATTTTATGCAAACTATTTCAGTTTATCAACACACCCGTGCCATTCAGAAAATAGAAAATTTGTGTCAAGTGCTTGATTGCGCAGGACTTTCAACCGATGAGCTAATAAAAAAACGCAATGAACTTCAAGAACTTTACGAAGCCCATCATAAATTGATAGAGGAACTGAATAAAAAGGAAGAAGACTATTATAGATACTCCAAAATAGTGCGACAGAATTATCAATTGCTTAGAAAAAAGCTAAATTTATAAAGTGATAGAAACACCCATTGCGATTGAGTTTTCGCTTAAGTTTTGAGTGAGTTCGTACAAAAAGACAGACTCAGAAGAATGAACCCAATGTTTGAATTTAAGATTTGGTTTAAAGTCCGGTAAAAAACCGAGTAGTAAATCAAGATCAAAATCACAGGCTGTCACCCCTGCCTTGGAAGCCAGTGCATCTATTGCATTGCATTCCTGCTCAATATGTACCGGAACCATTAATATTGGTTTCTGAAGGTACATAGCTTCACATACCGACTCAAAACCTGCTGTTGTGGCATAGGCTTTACATCCGGCCATATAGTGCAGAAAAGCAGTGTCACTCAGTTGATGCATGGTTAGCTGAGGTGTTAGCTTTTTTTCATCAGCTAGCATCCTGTCCCAAAAAAAATGAAGCGGTTGATGCTGATTATCAGAGCTCCACGCTGCCAATTTCTCGGCATAGCCGCTGTTGAGCATATAGCCATGAATGTAATTTCCGTGCCGGGGTTCCATACTTTTCACTTCCTTACGTAAAAGTGGAGGAACAATGGATATTTTGCCGAAGGAAAGCGTTTTGTTATATCTAAATGAAAGCGCCAGTATTTTGGATGCATTCCAAGCAGTAAGTTTCGAATAGAAGTTAAGCAACCGGAATTGCCACACATTATTCCCTGTATAACAGAACTCAGGTGTTAGAAAATAATACTGATGAGCTACATTGATCATGGGGGGTTTAGGCTTGAAGAAACCGTAAGTGAAACCACACATCAATTCATAGAAATTAATCACCACGTCCGGTTGCATTTGTTTAATGGTCCGGTTAATGGTGAGCATGCTGTTTAAGTAAACAGGCAAGTAAAGTAAATTATAGAGTACACTGAAAAGCAAAGGTACATTTTTCCCCTTGGGTGCCGGCAAGAAATTCGGACTTTGAAATTGAATGACTTCGCGGCCTACCTTTTGGGTGAAATAATCGGGTAAAATGCATTTGCGACTTGACCCGGCCATAACAGCAACAACCTCATGTCCATTTCGCTCCAACATGCTTTTTAAACTCAGTGCCTGAGTTAAATGTCCACGGCCTTCACCTTGAACAACAAAAAGGTATCTCATCTAGAATAAGTGATTGAAAAAATTATTGGAAAAGGCAACTCTCAAATTTCCTACTTCAGGATTTAACATATTTATTCCGGATGGTCTGAATTCTTTTGGCTTTTCAATTTCTTCCTGATGCATATAGACTTCCCAGGTACCATCTTCGTGTTCGAGCAAAGCCGACATGGTTTCAACCCAGTCACCTGAATTCAGATAATGAATGCCATCAATCATTCTGTCGGCCGGTTGATGAATGTGTCCGCAGATAATACCATCAACCCGGCGGGCCTTTGCCAGTTCTACTAACTCATTCTCGTAGGAGGAAACATACGAAATGGCAGATTTGACCCTTTGCTTAATTTTTTGAGAAAGAGAAAAATACGGTAACCCTTTTTTAGTGCGATAGCTATTGTAAATCCGATTAATCCACAGCAACATGGAATAACCGACATCGCCCAGTTTTGCCAGCCAGACCAGATTCGATGTTACGCTGTCAAAAATATCTCCATGGGTCACATAGTAACGTTTGCCCTTATTTTCATAGAGATAATCTTTTACAATAGAGATGTTGGCAAACGAAAACGGTGCCAGATAATCTATAAAATCATCGTGATTTCCACGAACGTAAACGATGTGCGTATTGTGATTCTCCATCATTTTCATGATGACCTTCAAAAAGTCGGTATGTTCTTTTTTCCATTTTCCTTTGCCGTTTTTTTGCAGGTTCCATCCATCTATGATGTCTCCATTCATAATAAGGGTATTGCAATTGACTGTTTTTAGAAAATCGGTCAGTTGACGGGTTTTGGAATATTCTGTTCCGAGGTGCACATCCGAGATAACAATTGTTGGATAAAACTTCTGATTATACATACGCTGTTTTTTAATTATATACAAAGAAAGATGCATCCTGTTACAACATGAAGACAAAGTTGAGTAGATGGCATTAAACAATATGCTGTAGTTTCAAATTCAGGCATTTATAATCGTTTTATAACATGATCTAAATCGGGTTGTAATACGATAGCAGTTTTTTTGCAGGATAAATAATCCTGTTAAGAATGAAAATATCTGTTTCATTAATCTTCTTTTTTATGCTCATTTTAAACACTTCCTTAAAAGCTATTCAACCTGCAGATTCTATTAGTCAATATTCAAATCCTTCGGAGTTAAAAATTTTAAGCTGGAATATATACATGCTTCCATACATCAGTTTATTTAACAACAACGATCAACGTGCAAAAAAAATTGCCGATAAACTGAATGATTCGGATTATCAGATTATTGTTTTTCAGGAAGCTTTTAGCAGTAAATGTCGATCTGTTTTAGCTAAAAATTTGTTGGATAAATATCCATACCAATATGGGCCGGCAAATAAAAACACGTTGCCTTTCAGAACAAACAGTGGATTATGGATCGTTAGTAAAATCCCGCTGACAAAGCTTGACGAATTCCAGTTCAGCATTTGCAAGGGCTTTGACGCGGTGGCACGCAAAGGTGCCGTTTTGTTTGAAGGCAAATTCAGGGGAGCAAAATTTCAGCTGCTGGCAACGCACCTTCAGGCTGACCATTCTCATGTACTAAGAAACAAACAGTGTGTTGAGATTAAAGAACATCTATTGAATCCTTATTTCCGGGAAGATACTCCTCAGTTTATTTGCGGTGACTTTAACATAGACATGGATGATACCTGCAATTACCGGCAAATGTTACAAACGCTGGATGCAAAAAATGGTGAATTAAGTGGAAATATAAAGGTCACTTACGACGAATTAAACAACAATCTGGCCTATAATGCAAATGGAAAAAGAAGAATAATCGATTATGTCTTGGTGAGAAACGGAGGCTTAATTGAAAATATTGAGCGCAAGGTGCAAACTTTCTTTTCGAATATAGGTGGAAATGAATCTGATTTATCCGATCACTATGCGATGGAGTTTAGTGTGAACTTTGCAGCATCGGACAGCAACATCAACAGCCAGTTAATGTCTGTACGCTGATTCATTTTAAGGACATCCAGGAAGTATAATAATTTGGAATACGATTATTCAGTCGTTCATACAGATTAACTAATTTTTCTCTGATTCTACTTTTGTCAAATTGCAGGATGAGTTGCCTCGATAGGGATAAACCATTCGCATAAAAGGTCCGGTCCGTCCTAAATTTTCTGGTCACTTCGATAAAATCTCCTGTAGATCCAGCCTTCAGATACGGATAATCATAGAGAACCTTGTACTCTTCAATATCTCTGAAAACGACAGGCATACCACATGCTGCTGCCTCGATGGGTGCTAAAGGACAGTTTTCCTGATGCGAGGTAAAAAGCAGAAGATCGGCTGCAGCATAGATCATTGGCATATCACCCAGATCCAACAAACCCGTAAACTGAATATTTTCCGAAGACGATTCAATCCTGGCATCGATTCTTGCAATGCCTTCTGTCATGGATTTAAAAGGTCGCCCTCCTGCCCATACAAATTTAGCCTCCGGAATTCCTGCTGCCACATCGATAAAATCTTCAACACCTTTGCGTGCCTGCAATTGACCTACCCCCAGCACGACAAAGTCATCGTCTTTCAATCCCAAAAAATCCCGGCCTTTTTTTCTGTTTTCAGCCGTTCTTTTCCACTTTTCAATATTGACAGGGTTGCAAATTCTTACAATCTCTGTTTTGGCGCCCGTTTTTATAATGGCTTCTTCCACCATGGGCGAAATGGCTATGCAAACATCAGCGTAGGAATAAACCTGCCTGAAATACCAGTTGACAAAGGGCCTTAAAACCTGCCACATGGGGAGTGAACCTTTTATAGAATCGGGGATAACGTGTACCGTGTGAACGCGTCGGCCTTTATATCTCAGGCCTTTGAGAAAATAATACGGACCATACGTATGACAGTGAAAGACATCGCCTCTGCCGGCATTATTTACCACTGTTTCAAGATCATTCTTTGAATTTAAGAGTTCAACATGATCTATAAATGCTGTGTGAACTCCATTTCCTTTTATTAGAAACTGGGTTTCTGAAGCGACATGTATTTTCATATTGTTTAAAGATTCTTTCACTGATTACAGATTTATAAAGGAAAGGCAATTGTATTGCAGCGCTGTAACGATGAGGTGTAGATCGTGTTAAGCCAGATACTATTTTTAATAGACCTAAATTCCTATATTTGTAGAAAACATAAACTAAAAACAGCAAGCTATGATTCGATTAAAAGCGCAACCCGACCCAATGTCATGATGTTTTGCGAAACCCGGAAAGATAGTGATGCACTCTCTATCCACGAGAAGAGCGCTCATTTTGTTAAAAAATAGTGCCATTCTTTCAGCATTGGCGACTTTCAAAATTGAAAAATTTGAACTTTAAATTTGCATCAACGATGCCGGCATTATCCGAAACCGGCTGAAAATTAATACCGCCATAGAAAATGCCAAAACCATACTAAACCTACAAAAAGTGTATGGCTCCTTTGAAAAATGGCTCGAATATCATCATCCCAAAACGAAGGAAGAATGGGTGAAAATTATAATTTAATAAACGAATATGTTTTTATGAAATACTTTTATTGTATCTTAATTATCTCGCTGATGATTAGCAGTTTTATTGCTGCTCAAACCACCGTAAAATATCCATTTCAGGATACAAATAAAACGTAACCATTCGGCGTAGTACATCTTGCCTAATCCAAAAATAAATAAATGAATTCGTCCGGAAGCTTTACTACCTCTGGGTGTTTGATTATTTATTTTCCTAGTTTGGTTATTCCTTTTCGATCGGTTTCCAATTTGCAGGAAGCAGTTCTTGGAGTCTTAATATTG
>Ga0209123_1000921_pt1 | contig 33120 bp, 22 predicted proteins | sample BarGraIncu00431A_FD_184500 | JGI IMG/M metagenome (GOLD analysis project Ga0209123, IMG submission 184500) | Arctic peat soil microbial communities from Barrow, Alaska, USA - Barrow Graham LP Incubations 004-31A (SPAdes) (version 2) | ecosystem: Environmental > Terrestrial > Soil > Wetlands >... | reverse complement strand
GGGTTGAGGGGGGCAATGTGGGTGATAATAAAGAAAATATTCAATAACAATGCCATAGTGGTAAAAGATTTAGATAAACATGAATTCGTTGTTATGGGATGTGGAATTGCATTTAAAAAAAGTGTAGGAGAAAAAGTAGATGAACATTTAATAGAGAAAACCTTTATTCTTAAACAAAAAGATGCATCAGAAAAATTTAAATTACTATTAGAAGATGTCCCTGCAGCACACGTTTCACTGTGTTATGATGTTATTGAATATGCAAAAAACATACTAGGTGTTGAATTAAATGACTATCTATATGTTACCCTCACTGATCATATTAGTAATACATTGAAAATATTTGATGAAGGCTTTAATTGCAGCAACCCATTAGTTTGGGAAATTAAAAAGTTTTACCCTAAAGAATTTAAAGTTGGACTAAAAGCACTAGAATTTATAGAGAATGAAACAGGTAAAAAATTATCAGAAGATGAGGCTGGTAATATAGCGCTTCATTTAATAAATGCACAATCTAATAGCGCGTTTAATAAAGTAGAAGATGTCGCTAGTCAAACACAAAAGATACAAGACATATTAAATATTGTTAAATACACATATAATATTATACTTGATGAAAACTCAATTAATTATGAAAGGTTTGTGACACATTTAAGATTCTTTTTTCAAAGACTAAATAAAAAAGAAAAGATAGAAGAAATAGAAAGCGATGACGATTTCTTATTTACACAAATCAAGAAAAAATATAAAAATGCTTATGAGTGTATGCTCAAAATTGAAAAATACTTGGACGAAGAATTGGCGCATGAGGAACAATTATATTTAACTATTCACATTCAGCGTGTTACTCAAAGAAAAATTTAATAAAATTTGGATTGTTACTGGTAAAGCAGGCGAGACCGAGGTTAATAGTATAAAAATATATACTATATCCTAGGCCTCGCTTTTTTATATAAACACATAAAAAAGGAGATGTATTAATATGAAATATGAAAAATTAGCAAAAGACATAATAAAAAATGTTGGTGGAAAAGAAAACGTTAATAGCCTAGTTCATTGTATTACTCGTCTACGTTTTAAATTAAAAGATAAAAGTAAAGCAAATACAGAAGTTTTAAAAAATATGGATGGAATTGTAACAGTTATAGAGAGTGGCGGCCAATATCAAGTAGTTATTGGTAATCATGTATCTGATGTGTATGATGATGTAGTAGCAATCGGTGGTTTTGGAGAATCATCAGATGAAGAATCAGGCGAGAAAGTAAGCATGTTTAATAGAATTATTGATACCATTTCTGGTGTGTTTACACCAATCTTAGGTGTATTAGCTGCAACTGGTATGATTAAAGGATTCAATGCATTATTCTTAACACTGGGATTATATACACAGGCTTCAGGTACTTATCAAATTTTACAAGCAATAGGTGACTGTTTATTCTTTTTCTTCCCTATTTTTCTAGGGTACTGCGCTTCTAAAAAGTTTAAAGGCAGTCATTTTATTGGTATGGCAATAGGAGCAAGTCTGGTTTATCCTACATTATCGACATTAACAACAGGTAAGCCATTATATACATTATTTGCTGGTTCAATAATTGCATCACCTGTTTATATAACATTCTTAAAAATTCCAGTAATACTTATGACTTATTCATCAAGTGTTATCCCAATTATTTTAGCTGCATATGTAGGAGCTAAAATAGAAAGAGGTTTTAAGAAGATAATACCAGATGTTGTTAAAATGTTTTTAGTTCCATTTTGTACATTGTTAGTTATTATACCTTTGACATTTATAGTTATTGGACCATTAGCAACTTGGGCAGGTAAATTACTTGGAGCAGGAACACTTTCAATTTATGGATTCAGTCCGATTATTGCGGGTGTATTTATGGGTGGATTGTGGCAAGTATTCGTTATATTCGGATTACATTGGGGTTTTATACCTATAGTAATAAACAATTTGTCAGTACTTCACTATGATCCAATTCTTACAGGTGTATTTGCGGCTTCTTTTGCTCAAACGGGTGTAGTATTAGCCATTTTACTTAAAACAAAGAATATTAAATTAAAATCACTATGTATACCAGCATTTATTTCAGGAATTTTTGGAGTTACAGAACCAGCTATTTATGGTATTACATTACCTCGCAAGAAACCATTTATATTAAGTTGTATTGCAGCGGCAGTAGCTGGTGGTGTTACAGGTATAATGGGAACAAAAGGATATATTATGGGTGGCTTAGGTATTTTTGGAATTCCTAGTTATATTAGTCCAAAAGGAATCGATGGAGGATTCTATGGCGCTATTATCTCTATAATAGTAGGTTTCGTGTTAGGATTCTTATTAATGTATTTTGCAGGATTTAAGGATGAAGAAATAAAAGTGGAAAACAAAGAAGGAAATGTGTTAGTTAAGCAAGAAGTATTAGTTAGTCCCTTAAAAGGTATAATCAAAAACTTATCATCAGTTAAGGATGAAGCATTTTCAACAGGGGCCTTAGGTAGGGGAGTTGCAATTGAACCAACAGAAGGCAGAATAATTGCTCCAGTAGATGGAACTTTAACAACATTTTTCCCAACAGGTCATGCAATAGGTATTACAAGTGATAATGGTGTAGAGATATTAATTCATGTTGGGATGGATACTGTAAAACTCGAAGGTAAATACTTTACTCCTAAAGTAAAACAAGGGGAGCATATAAAAGCAGGACAATTGTTATTAGAATTTGATATTAAAGCTATAGAAGCGGAAGGTTATTCTTTAATAACACCTGTAGTAATTACTAATTCTGATACTTACTTAGATGTTGTTGAAACAGATAAGAAGAACATTGATTATAAGGAAGATTTATTGATAGTAATGGTATAGAAAGAGGTAATAATGAAGCAAAAAATAAATTGATAAATAAATCTGTGTAGCTTAGGCTGCGCAGATATTATGAGGAGGACTAATTATGAAAATGCAAGAAGGATTTTTGTGGGGAGGAGCAACTGCTGCAAACCAATTTGAAGGTGGATGGAACAAAGGTGGTAAGGGACCAAGTAGCGCAGATATGATGACTGGAGGAACTCATACTAGCCCTAGACGTATTACACCTGTTTTAGAGGAAGGAACTTATTATCCAAGTCATGATGCTATTGATTTCTATGGCCATTATAAAGAAGATATAAAGATGTTTGGGGAAATGGGGTTTAAGACTTTTAGGTTGTCTATTGCATGGTCAAGAATATTCCCTAAGGGCTATGAACTTACGCCAAATGAAGAAGGTTTAAAATTTTACGATGATGTATTTGATGAATTAATAAAAAATAATATTGAGCCATTAGTAACTATTTCTCACTATGAAACACCATTTGGACTAACAGAGAGGTATAATGGTTGGGCATCAAGGGAGGTTGTTGATTGTTATGTAAGATACTGCGATGTAATATTCAAAAGATATAAGGATAAAGTGAAATATTGGCTAACTTTTAATGAAATTAATGTTTTAACCATACCATTTGGTGCTTTCATGGGTGGTGGAATAATAGTAGATGAAAAGGTAAATTCAGATCAGTTAAGATTCCAGGCTTTACATCATCAGTTTATAGCTAGTGCAAAAGCAGTTAAACTGGGACATGAAATAAATCCTAATTTTAAAATAGGATGTATGATTGCTTATATGTGTACTTATCCTCATACCTGTAATCCAGATGATATATTGCTTGCACAAAAGAAAGATCAAATCAGCAACATGTTATGTGGAGATGTTCAGGTAAGAGGAGCTTATCCAAGTTTTGCAGCGCGTTATTTTGAAGAAAAAGGAATAAAAATTGTAGAGGAAGAAGGAGACGAGGAGATATTAAAAGAAGGTATTGTAGACTTCTACTCTTTTAGTTATTATATGTCTTTAGTTGAAAGTGCTGATCCAACTGTAGAAGTTATAGGAGGAAATCTATTAGGTGGGGTTAAAAACCCATATTTAGAAACTTCTGATTGGGGATGGCAAATTGATCCTAAGGGATTAAGATGGTCATTGAATAATATTTATGATAGATATCAGGTTCCACTTATGGTAGTTGAAAATGGGTTAGGTGCAGTGGATACTATTGAAGAAGATGGCTCAATTAATGATAGTTATCGCATAGATTATTTAAAGAGTCATATACTTCAAATGGAAGAAGCAGTTAAAGATGGCGTTGAACTTATGGGATATACTATGTGGGGATGCATTGATTTAGTAAGTGCTTCTACTGGTGAAATGAAAAAACGTTATGGATTTATATATGTAGATAAGGATAATGATGGTAGTGGCAACCTTGATAGAAGACGTAAAGAGAGTTTTAATTGGTATAAAAAAGTTATAGAAAGCAATGGAGAAAACTTATGATATATAATTTTCCAAAAGGATTTTTATGGGGAGGGGCAATTGCTGCTAATCAATGTGAGGGAGCCTATTTAGAAGATGGGAAAGGCTTATCACCGGTTGATGTTTTGCCAGCAGGAGGAATTAGATTGGAAGCGATGGTAGATATAAAAAAGGCGCTTGAAACAGAGTATGAATTTTATCCATCACATGAATCTATCGATTTTTACCATAAATATAAAGAAGATATTAAATTATTTAAGGAAATGGGTTTTAAGTGTTTGCGAACATCAATCCAGTGGTCAAGAATATTCCCAAATGGGGATGAAGATAAGCCAAATGAACTAGGATTAAAGTTCTATGATAGTGTTATTAACGAATTAATTGAAAATGGAATTGAGCCAATTATAACAATAAGCCACTTTGATACACCACTGGAACTTACAAAACAATATGGCGGATGGAAAAATAGAAAATTGATTGAATTTTATACAAGGTATGTAACTACTTTATTCTCAAGGTATAAAGGCAAAGTTAAATACTGGATAACATTTAATGAAATTAATATGATTTTGCATTTACCTTTTATCGGTGGCGGGCTTTCATTTGAAGATGATGAGAATAGAGATCAAGTTAAATATCAAGCTGCACATCATCAATTAGTAGCTAGTAGTATTGCAACCAAAATAGCACATGAAATTGATCCCGAAAATAAAGTTGGATGCATGCTAGCCGCAGGAAGTATTTATCCTTATACTTGTAACCCTGATGATGTTATGAGCTCCATAACTAGAAATAGAGAACAGTATTTCTTTATTGACATTCAATCACGCGGAGAGTACCCAACGTATTCTAAACGTCTCTTTGAAGAACATAATATATCATTAGAGATATTAGAGGGCGATCTTGAATTATTAAGAAAACATACTGTTGATTATGTAGCATTCTCTTATTATGCAAGTAGATGTACTAGTACAGATGAAGAAGTAAACAAGCAGATTACTGGTGGGAATGTGTTTGCTACTGTAAAAAACCCATATTTAAAAGCAAGTCAGTGGGGTTGGCAAATAGATCCTGTGGGACTGAGAATAACAATGAATGAATTATATGATCGTTATCAAAAACCATTATTTATTGTAGAAAACGGATTGGGTGCAGCGGACGTTGTTCAAGAAAACGGTACAATTAATGATGATTATAGAATCGACTATCTAAGGCAACATATTAAAGATATGAAAGAAGCAATGCACGATGGCGTTGAACTGCTCGGATACACACCTTGGGGTTGTATAGATTTAGTAAGTGCAGGTTCTGGCGAAATGAAAAAAAGATATGGTTTTATATATGTAGACAAGGATAATGAAGGCAATGGCACTTTAAAAAGATCTAAAAAGAAGAGTTTTGATTGGTATAAGAAGGTTATATCATCAAATGGAGAAGATTTAGCATAACTAGAATATGTTAAGGAAAAAAAGTGCAATCATATGCACTTTTTTTCCTTAATAAAATTTAAGGGGCGATATTTATGGGATATAAATTAGTTTGCATTGATATGGATGGAACATTGCTTAATAGCAAACATAAGGTTAGTAACGCCTCAAAGCAAGCAATAATCAAGGCAAATAACATGGGCGTAAAAATTGTTATTAGTACAGGTAGAATGTACTCTGATGCTGAATTTTTTTCAAATCTAATTGGTGTTAAAGCTCCTGTTATAGCATTAAATGGAGCTTTTATAAAAGAGAAAGATGAGAATGAGGTTATTTATAAGAACATTCTAGAAGAAAAAGTAATCGTAAAATTATTAGAAATATTTACTAAATACAAGGTGAAACCTACTTTTTATACACCACAAGGAGCATATTGTGGAAGTCTCTTTATTAAGCTTTTTATAGGATTTATGAAATTGAAAGGCATAATGGGTGGAAATTCTATAATAAAATATACAAAAGGTATTAAGCAGTGGGATAAGGTGTTTATAAGTGAAAAAAATAATATAGTTAAGTGTGAAATTATGCATAAAGATAAGGACAGGTTAAAAAAAATAAGATCTGAACTACACAAAATGGATGAAATTGAAATTGTTAGTTCTTCAAAATATAATATTGAAATTACGAGTTGCGGTGTTTCCAAAGGAAAAGCAGTTGAAATACTTGCCGCTTATTATAATATAAATAAAGAGGAAATAATTGCTATTGGTGATAGTGAAAATGATTTATCAATGATAGAATCTGCAGGTATGGGAATAGCAATGGGAAATGCTATAGATAAAGTAAAGGAGAAATCAAATTTTATAACAGAGACTAACGATAATGATGGAGTTGCGTCAGCTATATATAAATTTATAATAAATTAGTGATTGCTTGATATAAAATCAATATAGAAATTATATCTAGTATAGAAAAATATATGATATATATAAAAGGTGCTCAAGTTTGGCACCTTTAAAAATAGATAAAACTTATAAAATCCTATTAATTAATTATTTTACAATTTGAATTTTTGAACCATAATATTTAATTTTTCAGCGAGTATTGCCTGGCTTTGAGAGGCCTTTGATATTTCCTCAATAGCTATAACAGATTCACTAACGCTTTCGAGGACTTCCTCAGAACTTGCAACTGACTGCTCGGCTGTAGCTGAAATGTTTTCGATAGCTTTATTAATCTCTGACACGGTTTCATTTACTATATCCATTGAAGCTCCAATATTTGAAGAAAGGTCATTAAATGTCGTTGCATCATTACCATATTGATTACTAGCATCCACAAACAGTTCATAGTCAGGTCTAACTTTATTATCTATAAAGTTTAATACGTCTCGGGAATTATTAGAAAGGTTCTCAAATGCATGCTCAACCTTCTCTGTTACCTCTTGAATTATTTTAACTGTAGCGGATGATTTTTCTGCAAGTTTCCTAACTTCATCAGCAACCACGGCAAAACCCTTACCTTGGTCTCCCGCTCTTGCGGCTTCGATTGCTGCATTAAGAGCTAGAAGATTTGTCTGACTCGCAATATTTTCTATTTCACCAGCCATTATCTTTACCCTACTAACGACCTTGCCATCTTCAATTGCTTTGAGTATGTGTTCTTGCTTTTCTAGATACAATTTATTCGTGGTAATAGCACTATTTTGGGCGCTTTTTTTAACTCCGTTTGCATTTGCATTAACATCCTTTGCTATCATGATTCCTTCATTTGATCTTTGTGTAACGTCAGCTACGTTTTGTGCTATACTTTCGGTGGTTGCAGTTACTTCCTGAGTTGTAGCACTTAGCTGCTCTGATCCCAGTGATACTTGTTTCATTGATTCACGTACGAGTTCCATTCTTGCAGATATTTCCTGGGTTGTAGCAGATAATTCTTCGCTGGTAGCACTAATATCAGTGGCACTTCCAGATATTTCTCCAATAAGTGTTTTCAAGTTTGTTATTGCTTTATTCACAGCTTTTGCTAAAATTCCAACTTCATCTTTAGTATCAGTAACATAAGCCTTCATATTAATAGTTTTTGACAAATCATTTTCTCCAAGAGCCTCTGCGACATCCAAAACTTTCTTTACCTTATTTGAAATAGAGAATGAAATTATTAGACCCAGAGCAATAGCAACAAACAATCCTAGAAAAGTTAATACTATAATTTTATTAATTGCACTATTATATGATGATTGACTATTTTTATAATCAATTTTTGCCATATCTGTAGTTAACTCTAACTCCTTGTCAAGAACGGTAAACAAATCAGTTGTAATCTTAGAAATACCAGGTAAAAGCTCATTTGCTTTTGCATAACTGCCATCATCAACTTGTTTAATCATTTCAGTTCTTCCCTGACGATAAGTTTCAAGTAATTTTTCAAACTCAGCAAATTGAGTTCTATCTAAGTCAGTTGTAATTGTTGTCTTATACTCTGTAATATTTGTATTAGTAATGGTTACAAGCCTTTGAACATTGTCTTTGTTTTTTTGTAAATCATTTTTGTTTTTAGGATCGAGAATTAATAGGATATCTATTTTAATTTCCAATAAATTTGATTTAATAATATCAATATTATTAATACCTACCAGATCTAAATTATAGATATTATCTATATTTTTATCCATTTTTGTCATACTAAAAATTCCGATTAACCCAACTAGTCCAATAAATAATGCAACTATGAAAAATGATGACACTAATCTTTGTATCATTTTTAAGTTATTAAACCATTTCATTAATATTCACTCCCTAAAGTATATTCATTTCTTAATAAGATAAACTACATAGATAAAAAAAGGAAACTACGACATTATGAACTGAATATATTTAAATTCCAGTTATACTACTATACGGAACAAATCGAGATAGTTGTCTCATTTTATTATTAAAATGTCCACGATATTATAATTTGATACTCCAAGGGAGAGAGGCGGTCAACCAGCCGAGATAGCGCCTAGCTATGTTTACTTAGCTTCTGATGATTCTACTTATGTTATTGGTCAAAATATTCACGTAGATGGGTGTAGTTACTTAGGATTTTAATAAGAAAACACACTGTAGAAAAATAACCTCTACAGTGTGTTTTTAATTATTTTAAAATAACTTTATATTCTTTTAGCCAAGTATTTACTTGTATTAAATAAGCAATAAGTTGAGGACCTGTCATAAGTTGACCATACCAAGGATTCTTATACGCATTACCACCCGAATCAACGATCTCTTGAACATGTTTTTGGTCTATAATTTGTAGTATTGGAGATGATTTATCCTTTAATATATTACCCATAATCTTTTGAACTGCCATAGTATAACCTGGGTTATGAGTTTTTGGATATGGACTCTTTTTCCTCCAAAGAACATCATCAGGGAGCAGTCCTGTAAGAGCTTCTCTTAATACTCCCTTTTCACGACCTTTATAATACTTCATAGCCATAGGGATATTATATGCATATTCTACTAGTCTCTGATCTGCAAAAGGAACTCTTACTTCAAGACCACTAGCCATGCTCATCCTATCTTTCCTTGTAAGTAAGGTTATCATAAACCATTTTATATTTAAATAGAATAGCTCACGCATTCTATGCTCTCTTTGGCTTTCACCAGGGAGACCTGGAACTTGCCTTAGGCTTTCATCATATTTTTCTTGAACATATTCCTCAAGAGGAAGACTTTGAAGATCTCCAGATAATATGCTTTTTCTATCACTTACGAATTTTGACCAAGGAAAAGTTGTTGCAGTTATATCTTCTTCGCGTCTAAACCATGGGTAACCGCCAAAGAGCTCATCTGCACATTCTCCTGATAGTGCAACAGTAGAATTTTTTCTGACTTCTTTGCAAAAGAGATATAATGAGGAATCTACGTCAGCCATGCCTGGTAAATCTGTAGCAATAACAGCTTCTTTAAGGTATGATGCAAGTTCTGGAGTATCAATAAGTATATCATGATGATCTGACCCAATATAGTTTACCATTTTGTAAATCCAGTCTGCATCTGTATTTGGTTGGAATTCTGTAGGTTTAAAAAACTTTTTATTATCCACATAATCTATTGAATACGTATTTAAATTAGGCATATTATTCTTCTTAAAATATGAGGCAGCTACTGCTGAAATTATACTTGAATCAAGTCCACCAGATAAAAATGTACATACTGGAACATCAGCAACTAGCTGCCTTTCAATTGAATCTACAAGCAAGAAGCGCAGATGCTCTGCGGTCGTTTTTAAATCTTCATCATGTGCTTTTGCAGTAAGCTGCCAATACTGCTTTGTTTTAATGCCGTCTTTATCGTAAATTAAACTATTAGATGGAGGTAATTCTTTTATATTTTGAAATATACCACTACCAAGAGGTCTTGCAGGACCAAAACCGAAAAGCTCAGTTAAACCTTGCTTGTCAAGAATTGGTTCTACTAATGGATGTGCTAAAAGAGTTTTTATTTCTGAGCCGAATATTAACGAATTATCTTTTATAGTATAAAATAAAGGTTTAACTCCTAGGGGATCTCTTGCTAAGAATAGTGTTTGATGAGTCTCGTTCCAAACTCCAAAGGCATAAATGCCATTTATATGTTTAACGCATTCTTCACCCCAGAAAATATATGCGACTAAAAGCACCTCAGTATCAGAATATGAGGAAAAATTAAAACCATTATTTTTTAATGTTTTACGTACATCTTCTGTATTATATAATTCACCATTATATACAATTGTATAGGTATTATTGCCTACTTTTCTGGTCATTGGTTGTGATCCACCTTCTGGGTCAACAACAACAAGGCGTCTATGCCCTAATAGTGCATGTTTTGAAAAGTGAAAACCATAAGCGTCAGGTCCTCTTTCTTTTAAAGTATCAGTCATATCAAAAAGAATTTTATCATCTTTCTCAATATTACCATAAAAATTAATCCATCCTGCAATGCCGCACATACTATCATCTCCTAAAATTAAATAACATTGTCATATATATCTTATGTAATTTAGGTTTAATGGTGAGTATTAAATATAATTTATTACTGTTTTTTATGCCTATAATGTAGTAAGATTGTAAGTAGGTATAAAATGTTTACAATAAACAAGAAGAATAATTAACAAATTTCAGGAGGTATAATTAAATGGTTAAAGTTGAAAGTTTTTCATTAGATCACACAAAGGTAAAAGCACCTTTCGTTCGTAAATGCGAAGTGAAAACAGGAAAAAAGGGTGATATAGTAACAAAATTTGATTTAAGATTTATGCAGCCTAACGAAGAGTTTATGGATATATCAGCTATTCATACTTTAGAGCACTTGCTTGCTGGATATATGAGAGAAGTAATGGATGGAATTATAGATATTTCACCTATGGGATGTAGAACAGGATTTTACATGATAGCCTGGGATGATGTAAGTGTAGACAAAGTTATTGAGACTCTAAATTATGGACTTAAAAAAGTGCTAGAATCAGAGGAAATACCAGCAGCTAATGAAATTCAATGTGGAAATTATAGAGATCATTCATTAGAAGGTGCAAAAGAATATGCTAGGGCAGTTCTAAAAAAAGGTTTTAGTAGTGAAATATACGGATAGTATAATAAAATAGTTATTTTAGAACAGAACATTTATAATTAACACTTGTGATTATAAACATACTGTGATAAACTAGTAGATAATTAAAAAACAACTAAATAAATAAACTACCTAAGGTAGAGGTGCCGCAGTTAAGAGTAATTGTTCGGAGTCGATAGACTGTGATGAACAAGGAAAGGAGCTATGGCCGAAGAGAATATAACTTATAAAATTATTTTCTGGGTTTACACATAATATGTGTAAAGCTGTCACTGATTTTTCAGTGGAGAGCTACACGGTACACGAAGTTTGTATAAAAACAAATATTTTTATGCAGCAAGGGTGTTCCTTTGCTGCATAATTTTTTTTTGAAGTTATTTATAATGAATTTCAAGTTTTTTATAGTTCATTTTAAAATGAAAAAAATTACAACACTAAAAGTGATATAAGGCTGAAGGGGATATATCACCACAAGTGATACTTAATAGGAGTGATTTGATTATGCCAGTAGTTGTTCAAAAATATGGTGGTTCCTCTGTAGGAACTACAGATAAAATTAAAGGTATTGCACAATGCATAGTAAATAGAAAAAATAAGAACACAGATTTAGTTATAGTAGTATCTGCTATGGGTGATACTACAGATGATTTATTATCCCTATCTAAAGGGATAGGGGAAGAACCAGATAAGAGGGAACTAGATGCGTTGTTATCAACCGGAGAAATAATTTCAAGTGCACTCCTGGCCATGGCAATCAAGCAACTTGGATATGATGCCATAAGCTATACTGCATATCAAATTGGAATACAGACTAGTGGACAATATGGTAAAGCGTTAATTGATGACATACACGGTAATAAAATTAAAAAAAGTTTAAAAGAAGGTAAAATTGTAATAGTTGCTGGATTCCAAGGAATAAATGGTGAGGGAGATATTACAACACTCGGTAGAGGCGGTTCTGATACCACAGCAGTAGCACTAGCTGTAAAGCTTAATGGTAGATGCGAAATATATACGGATGTTTCTGGGATATATAGTGTAGATCCTAGAGCATACAGTGATGCTAAAAAATTAGATGAAATAGAATATGAGGAGATGCTGGAGCTAGCAAGTTTGGGAGCTCAAATAATGCATTCAAGGTCAATAGAGCTTGCTCAGAAATATGGCGTACCAATATATGTGGGATTAAGTAATAGTGACATTAAAGGAACTGTAATTAAGGAGGTAAAAAATATGGATATGGAAAGTAAACCAGTAACAGGTATAGCAACTGATGATGAGGATGTAGCGGTAACGCTTCAAAGCATTCCTAAAGATGTGAACATATTGTCCACTATATTTGAAGCGATAGGAAGTAAAAGAATTAATATAGATATGATAAGTCAATCATCACCTATAGATGGTGTTGTAAGTGTATCATTTACAATTCCTAAAGAAAACTTAAAGGATAGCTTAAAAATTATAGATAGATTAATAGTGGATAATAAAGTTATAGTTGATGAGGATATAACTAAATTTTCAGTGGTGGGACTTGGTATGAAGACAACATCTGGAGTAGCAGCTAGAATGTTTAAGGTTTTTAACAAAAACAATATTGAAATTAAAATGATTACAACATCAGAAATAAGAATTACTTGTGCTATTAAGACTGAGGATAAATTAAAGGCTATTCAAGTTGTTGCAAAGGAATTTAATTTGTAAATAAAAAATTAATAAAAGGAGGGATTTATGTGAGATTTTTTGGAAATATTAAAAACGATAATAATAAATTAAGTATTGCAGGAGTTAGTGCACAGGTTTTAGCTAAGGAATATGGGACCCCTCTTTACATAATGGATGAACAACTAGTGCGAGACAATTGCAGAAGGTTCTATAAATCTTTTAAAGCAGAAAGCGGCCATAATAAGGTAGCATATGCAGGGAAAGCATTTTTAACTATAGCAATGTGTGAAATTATAAAAAGTGAAGGTTTATATTTAGATGTAGTTTCAGGTGGAGAATTGTATACTGCAAGTAAAGCTGATTTTCCACTCCAAAATGTATACTTCCATGGCAATAATAAAACTATAGATGAAATTGAAATGGCGGTAGAACTTGGGGTAGGAAGTTTTGTGGTAGATAATCTTCACGAAATGGAAATTATTAATGAAAAAGCAAAAGAAAAAGGTTTACTGCAAAGAGTTCTTCTTAGAGTAACTCCAGGAATAGAGGCTCATACTCATGATTACATAAAAACTGGACAAATTGATTCAAAGTTTGGATTTACTATATTAAATAATGAATTAGAAGAGGTTATAAAAACCGCTTTAAGCCTAAAAAACATAAAACTTGCAGGACTACATTGTCATATAGGTTCTCAAATTTTTGAATTAGAGCCTTATAGAGATGCAGTACGCATAATGACATCTCTAATTAAAGATATTAAAGACAAATTTAATTATGATATAGAAGAATTAGACTTAGGCGGAGGTTTCGGTGTTTATTACGACGAAGGTGATGAGCCTAAGGAAATAGAAGAATTTTGCAAGGTAATAATGGAAGAAGCTAAAATCAAGTGTGAAGAATATGGAATAAACTATCCAACCCTTGTTATAGAGCCAGGTAGATCTATTGTAGCTAATGCAGGAATTACATTATATACTGTAGGCGCTATAAAGGATATACCAGAAGTTAGAAAATATGTGGCAGTAGATGGCGGAATGACGGATAATATAAGACCAGCCTTATACAACGCACAGTACCAATGTGTACTGGCTAATAAAATAAGTGGCCCTTGCATTGAAGTGGTTACAATAGCAGGAAAATGCTGTGAGAGTGGAGACATATTACTTGAGGATGTAAAATTACCAAAGGTTAATAGTGGAGATCTTATGGCTATGTTATCAACTGGTGCTTATGGATATTCAATGAGTAGTAATTATAACAAAATACCTAAGGCACCTGTAGTTTTGGTAAATGAGGGAACCCATAAAGCTATATGCAAAAGACAAACTTATCAAGAGATGATTAGTAACGAAGTGTGTTTATAGGGTAATGCGGGATAGAAGGTCTCCTGAGTGCCTTGCAACCGAGCTCGAAACGTGAAATTATATTAAGAAATTCTAATCTTTTGCGGAAATAAAATTCTCTATCGCTCACACTCGACGTCCTGTCTCGGGTTCGCTAGCTCTACCTCTGGGTGTGCGTTTGGGGCACATAACAATTATTAATTGTTATGCCTCCTGTGGAAGCTCACGAGAATTTTATCTCCGCAAAAGAAGAATTTCTAAATGCAATTTCAATGTTTCTTCGCTTCTTGTTGCAAGTCACTATGGAGAAAATTTATTCCGATATGCATTTACGCTAAGATGTATCAGAAAGAGATGGCAAACAAAAAAGATTAAAATATCAAAAGATTGAGAGAACTAAATAGCCTCAAAGTGAAAGTAACTCAATTATATTTGTGTTACTTTCACTATTTTTGATGTTGTAGTACATTTTACAAATATCTACTATTCCAACACTTATGAAAAAGGGTTATAAACATTTTGTTATAATAGCTCCAACCCCAATTAATATATATAATACCATCATATATACAATCAACATACCAGTTTCAATAGAATGAACACCAATTGAATATAAAACAAGTAAAACAGCCCCACTACCAAAAAGAACAACGTAAAGTACAATCATAAGATAACGTTTCAAAAGTAGCAGAGTTCGTTCATCGACATCTGGAATATTACCATTTCTTTTTTTATTCCACTTATATAAAATCAAAGTTATGACGCTTCCTAATGCTAACCCACCTATAATAGGCATAACATATTTAATAGGGTCTTCACCAAAAATGTACATACCAAAAAACCCACCTATCATCATGCATAACATGATAACCACCCAACCAAAGATTTGTAACTTTTTATTTTTCAAAATTATTCCCCCTTTGATTTTTCTAGATAAAACAATTCTTCAATTGGCACATCAAAATACTGTATTAATTTTAGTGCTAACTCCAAACTGGGATTATATTTATTCTTCTCAATTGCATTTATAGTTTGCCGTGTAACATGTAAATCTTCTGCCATTTTAATTTGTGTTATCACCCTTTCTTGACGGATTTCCCGAATATGATTTATTACCCTCATTAGTGGCCCTCCAATCAATAAGTAAAGATATCTTTACTTTCATTATAAATAAAGCATACGCTAATGTAAAGATATATTTACATTAGCGTATGCTTTTTTATTCCAGAAAATAATAAATTCAAAATTTAAGAATATTATTCATTATTTGATTTAATAACTGGATTTCCATCCTTATTTAATAACGGTGTAACTCCACCAGCATATCCATCCCAACTAAATAAGTAGTGAACTCCAGTTTCTTTATCTACTAGTACTTTACATCCGGACATACCACCCTCCTTATAAATAACATTAAATCTTTCATTAGTCTCTTTATCTTTACCAAACATTCTTTATTACCTCCTAAAACTAATTTTATTTTATATTAACGTACTATTAGTCGAATAATTAGCAAGCCTATCGGTTCACCCACTAATGATTATTTGCATACCCTAACTCTCTGACTTTCTTACCTTAATAGGTAAGTTGTCACTGCCAAATGATTTACAAACACCAAAACAAATCCCTTCAACAATATCTGGTGATTAAATGAAATGTCGTAAACAAAAATATATATTAGAAATTCTTTTCTTTATACTGACTTTATACTCTAAAATTTATTTCTGTAATATACTACTAAAAATACTATTACAAGTAACATAAACAATAGAACACCAAACAAAGTAAAGAAAATTATTTGATTGAAGAAGCCCGTTATAATTGTAGCAGTTGTTATTGTAACTAAGGAGAATAAAAATCCAACGCTACAAATCTTATCTTTAATAAGTGTTGTTCTCTCATCATGTTCTTCTATATAGAGTTTCTTTAATTCATCTTCGGTTTTTAATGCCTTCCTATATTTTGCAATATACATTAGCATTGTAATCTGAAACCCTATGAAGGAGCCTAATTGAAAACCGGGTATCATAGCAGAAACATCTTCATTAATGCCTGCTCCCATATATACAAAAGCACCTGTTAGAGCGATGAAGGCAGCAGCAAATGCAGTGAATGCTGTCATAAGTGTTAATTTTTTAGTTGTTACCTTTTTATAGTTCTCCATTTTATAACTCCTTTATTTTAAAATTCGTTAACTTCTGAAAAATCAAAAACCTCTTCTATCTTCAAATTAAAATATTTTGATATTTTGTATGCAAGAACAAGTGATGCCGTATATTTTTCGCACTCTAATGATGTGATTGTTTGCCTTGAGACCCCAACTGCTAATGCAAGTTCTTCTTGAGATAACTTATTTTTTTTCCTAAGTTCCTGGATACAGGTTTTCATTTCAGACCTCCTATGCAATGTTTACTTTGCGATTTAAGTATAGTTAACTTTGCATTAAATGTCAAGCTAGCTTTGCTAAAAATTATAAAAAATATATATAATAAACAAATTTAATCTTTTAAAACGCAAAAAAAGTATATATTACGTAAAATGCATCTGTAGTAATATATACTTTTTTTCTTCTAAACTCCTAAATAATCTCTATCTATTGTCATTACGGCATTATAATATGGGTAAGACATTTTAAGCTGCTTATTGATTTCATCTTCAAGCTTTAATTCGTCGCCTTGTGAAAATTTCGGGTTAAAATCAATTACAACATCGAAGATTAAGTTTTTATGGGGGCCTTCTCCTACAATTCTAAAGTCATGAATTGATTTTATTATAGAAAAACTTTTTAATACATCTAAAAGTTCTAACCTAGAGGCATCAACCTCTTTGTCACCTGTGTTTATAGGATCCATGTGAATAACTAGATATAGGCTGAATTCATCTGAAATTTCTTTCTCAGCTTTGTCTATGATTTCATGAATTTTAACTATTGAAATGTCACAAGGAACTTCGGCATGAATAGAACCCATGCACCTTCCTGGTCCATAGTTATGTATAACTAAATCATGGGAACCTGTAATATAGTCATAGGATAGTAATTTTTCCTTAAGGCCTTTCACAAGGTCCATATCAGGAGCCTCTCCGAGTAGGGGGTTGATAGTTTCTCTAATAATTGAATATCCGGCATATATTATTATGAAAGATACTAGAATTCCCATGTACCCATCTATAGGGAAATCAATCCAAACGGATAGAAGTAGTGATACTGCAACGCAACTTGAACTAAATACATCAGTTAATGCGTCGGTTGAAGAAGCTTTTAGGGCAGAGGAATTTATAGCTTTGCCCATAGTTTTATTAAATCCACTAATCCAAAGTTTAAAACCTATAGATATTAATATTAATATAAAAGGTATAAGACTAAAGATTACTTTTGATGGATGGATTATTTTATCAAAGGAGGTTTTAATAAACTCAAAACCTACTAGAATTACTAAAAAGGAAACTATAAGTCCTGAAACATATTCAAGCCTTCCGTGACCAAAAGGATGCTCTTTATCTGGTGGTTTACTAGCTAGTTTAAACCCTAGAATTGTAATAACTGACGAAGCCACATCTGATAAATTATTAAAAGCATCAGCAGTAACTGCTATACTATTTGATATTATTCCTATAAATAGTTTTGTAAAGAAAAGAATTAAATTTACTATAATTCCAACTAAACCACCTAAATAACCATATCCATCTCTTACTTTTTTGTTAGTAACATCCTGATAATTTTTTACGAATTTTGAAATTAAAAATTTTGATAGCATATTTTCACCTCTGATTATATAGTATAATTTAAAATATTAATTTTAAACATTATAATTAAATTTAATTATAGCATTTATTTAGATTTTATAGAAATATTATGAAAGAATTTTGTTATACTAATAATAGGGATAAGCAAAATACTTAAATGTAATAACATTTATTGGAGGAACACATATATGAACACGGAATTAGAATTTGCACAAAATCTTATTGATTTTATTTATGATAGTCCAACAGCATTTCATGCCGTAGCAACGGTTAAAGAGGATTTATGTAAGGAAGGATTTGTAGAAATTAGAGAAGAAGAAAAATGGAACCTTAAAAAAGGTGGAAAATATTTTGTGACTAAAAATGATTCAGCAATAAGCGCTTTTATAGTTGGACTTGGTGAAATCGAGGAAAATGGTTTTAAAATTATTGGGGCCCATACGGACTCACCTAGTTTTAGAATTAAACCAAAACCAGAAATGATAGTAGATAATATGTATGTGAAACTAAACACAGAAGTTTATGGTGGGCCTATAATAAATACTTGGATGGATAGGCCTCTGGCAGTAGCGGGACGGGTAACTTTAAGAGGAAAAAACATTCTATATCCGGAAACACGCCTTGTAAATATTAAAAAACCTATAATGATAATTCCTAATGTGGCTATTCATATGAATAGAGAAATAAACACCGGAATTGAGCTAAATAAGCAAAAGGATACTCTGCCACTCATTTCAATGGTTAATGGCGAATTAGAAAAAAACAATTATCTTATGAATGCAATTGCAAAAGAATTATCTGTAGAGCTTAAACAAATTATAGATTTTGATTTATTCCTTTATGAATATGAAAAAGGGTCAATTATCGGCTTAAACGAGGAATTTATATCAAGTTCAAGATTAGATGATTTAGCTATGGTCCATGCAGGAATAAGAGCACTAACTAAAGCACAGGTAGTAGAGGCAACAAGCGTAATGGTCTGTTTTGATAATGAAGAGGTAGGAAGTTCAACAAAACAGGGCGCTGACTCAAATATGCTAATCAATATTTTAGAGAGAATAACAATATCTTTAGATAAGAATCGTGAGGATTTTTTAAGAGCTATTTCTAAGTCTTTTATAATATCAGCAGATAATGCACATGCGCTTCATCCTAATAGTCCAGAAAAAAATGACCCAACCAATAAACCTTATATGAATAAAGGCCCAGTTATAAAAATTAGTGCAAATCAAAGTTATACAACTGATAGCAACTCTGCTGCAGTTTATGAATTGGTTTGCGAAAAAGCAGGAGTACCTATGCAAAAATTTGTTAATAGATCAGATGCTCGTGGAGGTTCAACTATAGGACCAATATCATCAACCCATTTAAATATACGCTCAGTAGATATGGGTAGCCCAACACTAGCTATGCATTCTATTCGCGAACTAGGTGGAGTAAGTGACCATACTTATGTTACTAAATCTTTCCAAGAATTTTATGAAATTTAATGAAAATATAAGCAAAATACATGTCATTAGAAAAACTCACAATATTTAGTTGTGAGTTTTTTTTGTTTTTACTAATAATTAAACGGTTAGTTGGAGATAATAATTTCATATAGTCCTAAAACTTTACAAATGTTATTAACAAAAAGTATTAAAGGGGTGTTTATAATGCCATATGTTATATTAGGGGTAATAGTCGTAATAAGTATTTTAATCTACATAGTGGTAAGAAAAAATCTAGAACATTATGAAGAAGAAAATCTACTAAAAGATGTTCCAACAATAAATGTTAATAGAGAAGATTTAGAAAAACATGCCTTTGAAATAGCACGTCATTATTCTGATGTCAAAAATACTAATTGTAAGAAAAAACTTATTAGTAATTTAGATAGAAGTTATGAAAAGATTTTAAGAGGCTACGAGAGCATAGATAAAGAAGGGAAAGATAGAAAAGAGGTATTGCCTGCCGCAGAATGGCTTCTGGATAATCTTTACCTGGTAGAAAAGGAATATAAGAGTATAAAATATAATATGCCACAAACATATTATAAAGATTTACCAGTGATATACAGAGGAGTTATGAAAGGTTATCCAAGGGTTTATCATATAGCTATTGAAATCGTATCACATACTGATGGTAGGATGGATGAGTTTGTTATAGGAGACTTTATTTGTGCGTACCAAAAAAATGCAGTACTTACAAGTGGTGAACTTTGGGCTATTCCTATAATGCTGAAAATTGCTTTAATCCAGAATATTAGTAAAATAACAGAAAAAATTGTTAAGGCAGAGCAAGATAAAAAACAAGCGGAAATTGTTGCAGAACGTTTAATTAATGCTTTCAATGAAGGTAAAATTACTGACCAGGTATTAGCGCTTAGTAGCGAAAAGATTACATTTAATTCTCATTTTACAGAAAGGTTACTTAAATTATTAAGGGATAATGGTATTGATTCTAAAGAGGTTTATGATTTTATAGATGAAAGACTTGGAACACAGGAAACAAGTTCAGATAAAGTTATAGCATTAGAACATCAAATGGAAGCTAATTTGGAAATATCTATGGCAAATTCAATTAACAGTATAAGAGTCATTGAAGGTCTAAATTGGAAAAACTATTTTGAAAACCTAAGCTCGGTAGAGAGTATTTTGAGAGAAGATCCATCTGGTATTTACAAACAAATGGATTTTCAATCTAGAGATAATTATAGACATGAAATAGAAAAAATATCTAAACATACAAAACTTCCAGAAGCGTATATAGCAAGAAAAGCCATTGAAGCTTGTACAGATAATGAAAATTCAGGAAAGAAAATTAGAGACTTAGAAAACAATACCTATAAGCGACATATTGGGTATTATTTAATAGATGAAGGACTTGAAGAATTAAAGGAAAAAATAGGATATAAAAATACTGGCATTCAAGGTTTAAAAAATGTCATAAAGAAAAATATAGCGAATTATTACATATCTACTATTATTATATTTACATTATTAATAACATCTTTAATTATTGTGAGTAGCTTATTTAATGATATTGATAAAGATTTATGGAGATATGTTCTAGCTGTAATTGTCATATTAGTACCTTGTAGTGAAATAGCAATATCAATTTTCAACTGGAGTATAAGTATTTTAAGCGAACCTTCATTTATACCTAAAATGGATTTTAAAGATGAGATACCAGGAAAATATAGCACAGTTGTGGTAATACCAACATTACTAAATAATAAGTCTAGGGTAGATAAACTAATAAATGATTTAGAAATATACTATTTAGCCAATTCCCAAAAAAATTTATTTTTTGCATTACTTGGGGACTTTGATGATAGTGATGTCCAGGAGGAAAGTGGAGATAAGGCGATAGTTGATGCTGGTCTTTTAGCAATAGAACTTTTAAATAAAAAGTATTGTAGTAAAAGCGAAAATAGATTTTTCTTTTTAAATAGATATAGACAATTTAATAAAAAAGAAAATAAGTGGATGGGTTACGAGCGAAAACGTGGAAAACTTATGGAGTTTAATGAATTTTTAAGAGGCGACGAAAACACAAGTTACAATGTAAAAAGTATTGGCGCCCAGGATCTTCAAAAGGTTAAATATGTTATTACATTGGATGCAGATACAAAACTTCCAATGGACTCTGCTAAAAAACTTATAGGTGCTATGGCACATCCACTAAATAATGCTGTTATAAATCATAGTAAAAAAATTGTGTTTAGAGGTTATGGTTTAATGCAACCAAGAGTAGGGGTATCTATTCTTAGTGCAAATAAAACACTATTTTCAAAGATATTTTCGGGTGAAACAGGAATAGACATATATACTACCGCCGTTTCCGATGTATACCAAGATTTATTTGGAGAAGGTATTTTTACTGGGAAAGGAATTTATGATGTAGATGTTTTTAATTATATGTTGAAAGATGAAATACCTGAGAATGCTGTTTTAAGTCATGATTTGTTAGAGGGGTCATATGTTAGGACTGCATTAGTTACAGATGTGGAATTCATTGATGGATACCCAGCTTATTACAATTCTAGTTCTATGAGATTACATAGGTGGACTAGAGGAGATTGGCAGTTATTGCCTTGGCTTAAGAAATCTTCACCATTAAACACAATATCTAAATGGAAAATATTCGACAATTTAAGAAGAAGCTTACTTGCACCTTCAATTACAATATTACTTATACTTGCTATAGGGGCGGTATTGCCTGATGGCACGGATAAGTGGATTATTGCAGCGTTTGTTGCAATCTTAGCACCTGTACTTTTTGATGTAAGTGAAGTCGTAGTATCTCCAGCTAAAGGAATAAGTTTATCGGGTAAAATTCAAAATAGTAAGATGGCTATAGAACAGGTATTTTTGATTTTTTGCTTTATACCTTTTCAAGCATATATGATGTTAGATGCAATCCTTAGAACATTATATAGATTAATTATTAGTAAGAAAAATTTATTAGAGTGGCAGACAGCAGAAGATGTAGAGGTGAAACTAGGGAAAAGCCTTAAAGATTTTATTTCATCTATGTGGATTGGCAGTGCAATTTCACTTTTGATTGTATTTCTGGCATTTAATGCAAGTATGAGTATTGGATTTCTTAGCATACCTTCTTGCACGATTTGGTTTCTAAGCCCAATAATTGCTTATGTTATAAGTTGTGATAGAAGTTTAGAAACCTTAGAAATTGATGTTAAAGAAGAGGAATTCTTGAGGAAATTAAGTAGAAAAACTTGGGCATATTTTGAGGATTTTGTTAATGATGAAAATAATTGGCTTGGACCAGATAATTATCAAGAAGATCCACCTAATGGATTAGCTCATAGAACTTCACCAACTAATATGGGAATGGAATTAACCGCAAATATAGTTGCCTATGATTTGGGATATATAGGGATTATAGATGTATCGACTAGGATAGAGAAGATTATGACTTCAATGGAAGGTTTGGATATGTACAATGGTCATTTTTATAATTGGTATGATACTAAGAACAAGGCTCCACTTTATCCTAGATATGTATCAACTGTAGATAGTGGTAATTTAGTTGGATACCTTTGGGTAGTTGCTAAATCTTTAGAGGATTATTTGGGCAGTCCAATATTTAACCTTATGCAAGTTAAGGGTTTGCAAGACGTTATGAGGCTTGCTAGTAAAGAAATAGATGAGGCTTCAGGGGTAAAAGAAATATATCATGGAGTTTTGAAGAGTGATTGCAATGATAAAATAGATTTTAATTCTTGGAAAAAGATGCTTATGGAATTAGAAACAAAAATTAAAGAAGTTGAAAAAATAGAAGTAGGTAAAAATTTATATTGGAATAAAAAATTAAGGGATGATGTGAATAGATTCTTAGATGAAATAAACCAGTTTTTTCCTTGGACTAATTATGATTATGAAAAAAACTTAGATTCAGAAATTAATAATTTATTGTCTAGTTTAATTGAAAATACAGCAATAAATTGTATTCCGGGAAAAACAAAAAAACTATTAAATATGTTAAATAGTAAGGTTAAAAGTGGAGAACAACGGAAAAAATTGAAAACTTTGTTACAACATACGAAAGAAAAAGCTCAAACGGTTATTAATACAATAGAGAGTTTAAAAGAAAGACTAAACGCTATGGCAGAAAATACTGATTTTAAAATGTTATATGATGAAGATAGAGAACTCTTTAGAATTGGATATGATGTTGAGAATGATAGTTTAGGTAAGAGTTATTATGATTTATTAGCGTCGGAGTCAAGGCAGGCTAGTTTTGTTGCTATAGCAAAAGGAGATGTTCCTAAAAAACATTGGTTTAATCTTGGCAGGTCTATGACTATAATGGGCAAAAGTAAGGGATTAGTTTCATGGAGTGGGACTATGTTTGAATACATGATGCCACTGCTTATAATGAAAAATTATCCTGGCACAATGCTAGATGAAACTTATAAAGCTGTAATAGGCGCGCAAAAGAAATATTGTGATGAAAGAGGTGTACCTTTTGGAATCTCCGAATCTGCATTTTACAATTTTGATATAAATTCAAATTACCAATACAAGGCATTTGGAGTGGCTGGAGTGGGATTAAAGTCAGGACTTGAAAATGAATTGGTTATTGCACCATATTCTACTGTAATGGCACTACAAACTGATTTTAGGGGAGCTTATGATAATCTTGAAAGGCTTTCCAACGAGGGATTAGAAGGAACTTATGGTTTTTATGAAGCAATAGATTATACTAAAAGCAGAATGTCTAGTGATGAACCTAAAGCTGTTATTAAATGTTTTATGATTCACCATGAAGGCATGAGTTTAATGGCATTAGATAATGTCTTGCTGGGCAATATTCTTCAGAAAAGATTTCACTCTTTGCCAGAGGTAAAAGCTACAGAACTGTTACTTCAAGAAAAAATTTCTAAGAGAGTAGTATATGATAGAGAATACAAATTTAATGTGCGGGGGACTACTGTAGGGAAACAAAAAATTATAGTTAGAAAATACACTACAGCAAAAACTGAAACTCCAGAAACTCATTTAATTTCAAATGGAAGTTATTCTCTAATGATTTCTAATAGTGGATCAGGGTATGCGCTAAGCGAAAGAACTATGATTTACAGATGGAGGGAAGATGCCACTAAAGATAATACAGGCATGTTTGTGTACATCAAAGATATAGCTGCAAATGAATACTTTAGCGCTGCATACGAACCGTGCAAAAATTCGGGGGATAGATACGAAGTGACTTTCGCACTAGATAAGGCTAAATTTACAAGGGGTGATAGTAATATTACTACTAGCATGGAGGTCACTGTATCTACAGAAGATGATTCAGAGGTAAGAAGATTATCAATTACAAATAACACTTCTGTTAGTAAATATTTAGACGTAACAAGTTATCTAGAAGTAACGCTTGCTCGTTATGATGCAGATATAGTTCACCCGGCTTTTGGAAATTTATTTGTAAAAACAGAGTATATAGATAATCCTACATGTATTCTGGCAACGAGAAGACCTAGAGCTATGGGTGAAAAACAACCTTGGCTTATGCAAACTGTTTGCGTAGATGGAACAACAGTAGGACCTATACAATATGAGACTAGCAGAGCAAGCTTCATAGGCCGTGGTGAAAATACATCACATCCAATTACAATGAAGAGTGATGCACCATTATCAAACAGTGTAGGAGCGGTGCTAGACCCTATAATAAGCATAAGAAGAAGAGTTAAAGTAAAATCTGGTGAAACTTGTACTATAGCATTCACTACATCAATAGCAAGTAATAAAGAAGCAGTAATAAATTTAGCTAAAAAATATAGTGAATTTCATAATATAAATAGAGTGTTTGAGCTAGCGTGGAGTCAAACCCAGGTAGATATGAAATATTTAGGTATAAAATCCACCCAAGCAAACTTATACCAAGTTATGGCCTCTAAAATCTTGTTTTTGAATTCCACTTATAAATTGAGAGAGGAATATATAAAAAATGTACACAAGGGACAATTTACTCTTTGGGGATATGGTATTTCGGGAGATTTACCTATAATTCTTCTAATAGTGCGTGAGAGTAAAGATAAAGATCTAGTTCGACAACTTTTAAATGCACATGAATATTTAAGCCTTAAAGGGTTAAAAGTTGATTTGGTGATAATAAATCTTCAAATAGCATCATATGATCAACCACTGCAAACTGATATTAAGGATTTAGTAGGCAGTAGCCATCTAAGAGATAAAGAAAATAAACCAGGCGGACTTTTTGTACTTAACAAGGCTACTATCATGGATGAAGATATTGAGCTTTTAATATCTATAGCTAGAATAGTTATAGATTCCTGTAAGGGAATGCTCGTATCTCAAATTCAGAATAATACCAAGAGAATAGGAAAGCAGGCATTATTACAAACCTCAGAAAAACAGTTTACATTTAAAGAAAGCAAGTTCGATGTGCAACCGTTAGAGTATTTTAATGAATTAGGAGGATTTAATGTTGAAAACGAAAACTATACTATTTTACTTAAAAACTTTAATAACACACCGGCGCCTTGGATAAATGTAATCTCTAATGGTGATTTTGGGTTTCATGTATCGGAATCTGGATCAGCTTATACTTGGCACCAAAATAGTCGTGAAAATAAGCTTACTACTTGGTCTAATGATCCAATAAGCGATGAGTGCTCAGAAGTTATATACTTGCGGGACGAAAACACTTCTAATGTTTGGAGTATTACGCCTAAACCTATAAGAGATGGTGGAGAATACTTAATCGAACATGGATTTGGATATTCAAGTTTCGAACATGAGGCTTATGGAATTATGGGTCAAGTTACAATGTTTGTGCCTATGGATCATAACATTAAGTTATGCAAAATAAAACTTAAAAACAATAGTAATATAGTTCGAGATCTAAGTATAACTTATTACGCAGAAATTGTAATGGGTGTTGTACGAGAGCATACTGCGCAGCATATTGTTACTTATTTGGATAAAGAAAATGAATATATATATGCTACCAATTCTTATAATCAGCATTTTGGCAAATTAAAAGCTTTCTTAAAATTATTTGGAGGAGATCAGCAAAGTTTCACTGGTAATCGAAGTGAGTTTTTAGGTAGAGGAGGAAGCGTGGAGAACCCTGAAGTATTAAAGAGAGTAAGGCTTTCAAATAATGTGGGAGCAGGGATTGATCCATGCCTAGCGGTTACTTCAAAGATTCAAATAGAGCCTAATATGGAAATAGAACTTGTGGTAATGCTCGGTGAAAATGAAAGTTTAGATAATATTTATAATGTTATAAATGAGTTTAAAGATTTTAAAAGAGTAGATATGGAATTAGAAAATGTGAAGAAGTATTGGAATAAACTACTTCATACGGTGCAGGTTAAGACCCCAGATAAGAGTATGGATTTAATGCTCAATGGATGGCTTATGTACCAAACTGTAGTATGCAGATTATGGGCAAGAACTGCTTTTTATCAATCAGGTGGAGCTTATGGTTTTAGAGATCAGCTTCAAGATGTTATGTCTTTAAGCATTCTAGAGCCTAGTATGACGAGAAAACAAATTATATATAGTGCTTCAAGACAATTTGTTGAAGGCGATGTGCAACATTGGTGGCATCCAGTTGTGAACAGCGGGATAAGAACAAGATTTTCTGATGATTTATTATGGCTTCCTTATGTAACTATGGATTATATAAAAAATACAGGCGATTTTGCTATTCTTGATGAACAAGCTGGGTATCTAATGGATAAGCCACTGGCGGATGGTGAAGATGAAAGATATAATGTTTCTTCAAGGGCTGATTTTACAGGAAGTATATATGAACATTGTATAAAAGCCATAGACAGAGCTCTCAAATTTGGTCCTCACAACATCCCGCTAATGGGAAGTGGAGATTGGAACGATGGAATGAGTACCGTAGGTAATAAAGGGAAAGGTGAGAGTGTATGGCTTGGTTGGTTCTTATATGATATACTTGGAGATTTCGCTAAGGCTTGCACGTATAAGAGTGATGATGAAAGATTCCAAAAATATAAGGATATGAAAGAATATATAAGAGCAAACTTAGAGGAAAATGCTTGGGATGGTAAGTGGTATAGAAGAGCGTATTTTGATGATGGAACGCCACTTGGGTCATCTCAAAATGAAGAGTGTCAAATTGATTCACTATCCCAATCCTGGGCAGTTATATCGGGAGCTGCGAGTAAAGAAAGAGCAGCGGAGGCTATGGAGTCACTAGAACGCTATTTAATAAAAGAAGATAATGGAATGATCTTACTTTTAACTCCACCTTTTAGCAAATCTGATTTGGAGCCTGGGTATATCAAAGGATATGTGCCAGGAGTTAGGGAAAATGGTGGTCAATATACACATGCTGCGACCTGGGTAATTCTTGCCTTTGCTAAATTATACAAAACGGACACGGCAGCAAAACTTTATAACATGATAAACCCTATTAATCATACGAAAACCCTACTTGAGTGTGAGAGATATAAAACGGAGCCTTATGTAATGACTGCTGATGTTTATGGAAAGGAACCTCATGTAGGAAGAGGTGGATGGAGTTGGTATACTGGAACCTCAGGATGGATGTATAGGACAGGAATAGAAGCTATTTTAGGATTTAAACTAAAGGAGGGAAAAGGGTTTACAATAGAGCCTTGTGTGCCAGAGGAATGGACGTTTTATGAGATTATTTATAAAAAGGATAAATTTGAATATGTGATTGAGGTTAAGCGTGAGGCAGGCAAGGGAATTTGGCTTGATGGTAACTTGTGCGCAGATGGAATAGTTCCATTTGTTGATGGAGTGCATAAAGTAGTGGTTATAATATGAAAAATGGGATGGCTCCAAAAGAAGTCATCCCATTTTTTTTCTTTATTATTTTAGAAGAAAATTAATCTTCTGTATCTGGAATTTCGTTTCCACCTTCATAAGTGTAATCAAATTCCATATTGGAGATATTCATAGAAACTATAGGGTCAGTCACTGGATCTGGTAACATAGTAGAATCCGTTTCTGAGTAAGACCTAATGTCTGAGGGGTCTACTTCATAAAAATCTCTTTGATGAGGTGCATACACTTTTGTTTCATTTTTAGACATATTAATACCTCCCTTTATTTAAATATTTTATATTCATATATATTTTATATTCATATATATATTATATTTGTATATATAGTGTTCCATATAAGATAGAAAAAAATGAAGGTAATATTAGCTAAATTATTAGCTGTTTTTGATGGGATTTAGAAATGTATATAATAGATAGAATTAGCATAAAATATATATACATATAAAAGTTGTCTAATAAAGAGGAGATTTTTAAAAAATGTAGAATATATATAATTACTATCAATAAATAATCGTTATAGATTAGAACTTAAGATTATAATAAGTATTTATTGGTTTCTAAATTTAAAGGAGGAATAAAAATGACTGAATTAAGACAAATTTACAAATGTGAAATATGTGGTAATATAGTTGAGGTAGTTCATAATTCTGGAGGAACTTTAGTGTGTTGTGGAAAGAATATGACACTTCAAGTAGAAAATACTAAGGACGCAGCAGTTGAAAAGCATATTCCTGTAACAGAAAAAATTGAGGGTGGAATTAAAGTTAAAGTTGGAGCAGTAGAACACCCTAGTTTAGTAGAACATCATATTGAATTTATTGAAGCACATACTGAAAACAAGGTATACAGAAAATTTTTAAAACCAGGCGAAAAACCAGAAGCAGAATTTAAAATAGAAGAAGAAGTGTTATTTGTTAGAGAATACTGCAATTTACATGGACTTTGGAAAGCATAAAATATTAAATCCACAATATTAATCTAAGCTAATTATTTAGGTTGACAATTAGAATTAATAGGTATAGTATGATTTAAGGATATTTTAAAAAATATTATATTAAAGTCACTGATGAGAAGCAAGTAGATTTAAAAACAGATTTTTAGAGAGTCGTAGAAGCTGGGATTACGATAATTATGTTTAAATTGAATGGGTCTCTAAGACGCAGGATGAAAATGCAGTAGTCCTTGACGTTTGCCTTACGTTATAAAGGTAGGATATCGTAGTGTATCTGTTAGAGTGAAGATTTAATAGCTTCAAGTATTAGGTGGTACCGTGTATATGCGCCCTATGGATTTATCCATAGGGCTTTTTTCAATTTAAGTAAATATAAGGAGATGGACAATTTGGAAAATAATAAAAAAGTAATATTTAGTGGAATTCAGCCATCAGGTGATTTAACACTAGGAAATTATTTAGGAGCTATAAAAAACTGGGTTAAATTACAAGAGGAATATGAGTGCTATTTTTGTGTGGTGGATTTACATGCCATTACAGTAAAGCAAGAACCAAAGGATTTGAGAAGAAGAACCTTGGAGGTGTTAGCTATTTATTTAGCTTCAGGGATTGATCCTGAGAAAAATACCATGTTTATTCAATCACATGTTTCAGCTCATAGTGAGGCTGCTTGGCTTTTAACTTGTTCTACTTACATGGGAGAATTAAGCAGAATGACTCAATTTAAAGAAAAATCTAAAAATAGTGAAAGTGTAGGAGCGGGATTACTTACTTATCCGGTACTAATGGCAGCTGATATTTTATTATATCAAACTAATTTAGTGCCTGTAGGAAAAGATCAAACTCAACATCTTGAAATTGCCAGGGATATAGCTGAAAGATTCAATAAAACGTATAGCGATACATTTGTAATACCTGAACCATATATAGGTAAATTAGGGGCTAAGATTATGGATTTACAAGAGCCAACTAATAAAATGTCTAAATCAGGTGAAAATGTTAATGGATTCATTTTAATAATGGACCCACCAGAAGTTATAAGAAAGAAAGTAAATAGGGCAGTTACAGATAGCGTGGGGGTTGTTAAATATAACGATGAACAATTAGGCGTTAAGAACTTAATGACTATACTAATGGCTATAACTGGTGGTTCTATAGAAGAAATTGAAGCTAAATATGATGGGTTAGGTTATGCTCAATTCAAAAAAGATGTAGCAGAAGCGATAGTTGCAGAACTTGAACCTATACAAATTAAGATTAACGAATACATGGGCCAAAAAGCTTATTTAGAGGAAATTTATAAAAAAGGTTCTGAGAAGGCTAACTATGTTGCTAATAAGACATTAAGAAAAATGCAAAAGAAAATAGGATTTATACCAAGATAATGGTGGGGGAAATTCTCCTACTTGCCTTGCAGGCGAGCTTGAAACCGGAAATTACATTAAGAAATTCTAATCTTTTGCTTATATAAAATTCCCTACCTCTGGGTAGTTCTCTGGGGTGGCGTAACAATTATTAATTGTTACGTGCTCACACTCGACGTCCTGTCTCGGGTTCGCTAGACTGGGCCTCTGGGTCGTTCTCTGGGGGACATAACAATTATTAATTGTTATGCAACCTGGCAGTCTTACGGGGATTTTATATTCGCAAAAGAAGAATTTCTAAATGAAATTTCAATGTTTCTGCGCTTCTTATTGCAAGTCACTTCGGGAATCACCCTACGGGTAGGGTAAGGGAGAATGAAGGCGGGAAATTAGAATTAGTAGGATTTACATTAACTTATATGAAATTAGTTTGCGAGTAGACTTTGGATATTATGAGGGCACATAACAATTATTAATAGTTGTTATGTGCCCTCATAAGTCGTAAGAATTATTCAGTGTATAAACAAAAGTTCTGAAGAGTAGTTAGGTTGGGAGGTTAAGGGGGATAGGGATGAAGGTTCTAGTACAACCTTAGTTGACAGATATGGTGATAAAAGCTAAAATTGATAGGTAGAGATTCAGAGGTAGAGAAATGATAAGTGAAATTTTAGAATCGCTCAGAGTTAAGAGAGTGGTTGTAGGAATATATATGCGAATACATAGTTGAAAAATAAAGGGGAGAGTGATGAATTTGGCGGATTACATAAAAGAAATTAAAAAAAGAAGAACGTTTGCTATAATTTCTCATCCGGATGCTGGTAAAACTACGCTTACGGAAAAGTTATTATTATATGGTGGTGCAATAAGGCTTGCAGGTTCAGTTAAAGCTAGAAAGGCTTCTAAACATGCAGTCTCTGATTGGATGGAAATAGAAAAACAAAGAGGTATTTCTGTTACGTCTTCAGTTATGCAATTTAATTATAATGATTTTTGTATAAATATACTTGATACACCAGGACATCAAGATTTTAGTGAAGATACTTATAGAACACTTATGGCAGCGGATAGTGCAGTAATGATTATTGATGGTGCAAAGGGAGTGGAAGCACAAACAAGAAAGCTATTCCACGTATGTAGTATTAGGGAAATACCTATATTTACTTTTGTTAACAAAATGGATAGAGAAACTCGAGATATATTTGAACTCATGGAAGAAATAGAGAATGAATTTGGAATTAAATCTTATCCTATGAATTGGCCTATAGGCTGTGGAGTAGATTTTAAAGGCGTGTACGACAGGATCACAAAGGAAATCATTGTTTTTGATGATGGGAAACATGGTCAATTAGAAGCTAAAGAGACAAAAATTAGTATCGACGATGAGAAGGCAATTGAACTTATTGGAGAATCACTATATGATAAGCTCATGGAAGATATGGAGCTTTTAGACGTAGCAGGAGATGACTTTGATTTAGAAAAAGTAGCTAATGGGGAGCTTACACCAGTATTTTTTGGAAGTGCTTCAACTAATTTTGGGGTTGAACCATTTTTAGAAAGCTTTTTAAAATTAACACCGCCTCCATTACCAAGGAATTCGAGTATAGGTAAAATTGATGTTTTCAGTAAAGATTTTTCTGCTTTTGTATTTAAGATTCAGGCTAATATGAATAAAGCTCATAGGGATAGAATTGCTTTTATGAGAATTTGTTCTGGACAGTTTGAAAAAGGCATGGATGTTTATCATGTTCAAGGTGGTAATAAAATAAAATTGGCACAACCTCAACAATTTTTAGCTCAAGAGAGAGAAATTGTTGATGAAGCATATGCAGGGGATATTATTGGAGTTTTTGATCCAGGTATTTTTAGCATAGGAGATACTATATGTGCGTCATCTAACAAATTTGAGTTTGAGGGAATACCAACTTTTGCACCAGAATTTTTTGCAAGGGTGAGAACTGTTGATACTATGAAAAGAAAGCAATTTATAAAGGGCGTAACACAAATAGCTCAAGAGGGTGCAATTCAAGTATTTAAGGAACTTCATATAGGAATTGAACAAATTGTAGTTGGAGTTGTAGGCGTGCTACAATTTGAGGTATTAGAATTCAGACTTAAAAATGAATATAATGTAGATATTAAAATTGATAGATTATCATTTACACAAATAAGATGGATTGAAAATAGTAATATTGATAAGGAAAAGCTTAACTTGACTAGTGATGCTAGAATAGTTAAAGATTTTAAGGATAGAGACTTATTATTATTCCAAAATGATTGGGGTATTAGTTGGGCACTTGAACACAATAAAGGCCTGATTTTATCAGATGTAAGTAAAAATAACGATTAATATAAAAA
>Ga0209123_1000920_pt1 | contig 33149 bp, 42 predicted proteins | sample BarGraIncu00431A_FD_184500 | JGI IMG/M metagenome (GOLD analysis project Ga0209123, IMG submission 184500) | Arctic peat soil microbial communities from Barrow, Alaska, USA - Barrow Graham LP Incubations 004-31A (SPAdes) (version 2) | ecosystem: Environmental > Terrestrial > Soil > Wetlands >... | reverse complement strand
TCTTCGCTCCGCGGACCGCCTCCAGTGCAACTTTAGCCTTGATTTGGCAGTTGAAGGTCTTGCGGTTCTTCTCACTCATTGCCTGCTCCTTGTCTGGTCAGGCGACTATCTTAAACTATTGTCCTCAAATTGGGGACCACTATAGAGGAAGCCCGCAGATCACCCGCCAAGCCGCCATTATTTTCAGAGCCCATGCCCGCTTTTTCAACTCAATGTGCGAAGCCATCAGATCCTCAACTGCCTCGAAAGGCATCTTTTTAACCGCGAGGCATGCATCGTACAGTGCGGTCAGCAGCCGAATGATAGAGCGTTTGTCGAAGCTCGCTTGCTTGTTTTTGTTGTGAAACAGTTCGTGATCTTCCTTCGTCATCTCTATTAAGTGGTCGGGATTTATGCATGACTTGCATTCACAGATATGATGGACAACATAACCGGGACGGGGGATACCGGTGACGGCGCGGCCGGCAAATGCCTGGAAAACGAGGACGTGGAGATATGGGGTAAAACTTTTGCCATTCTTCTTTACGCCCCACCCGTACTGAATATGTCCCCGACCGGACGGCTGGTTTTCAGGGATGCAGCAGCCTGACTCAGGGTTTACGCGGACATAGAACTTTTCACGCTGAAGGCGATTCCAGCCCGGTAGATCGCTTCCCTCAAATGGGCACCGGCTCCGGTCGAACAGGTTCATTTCCATTATCGGCCAGGCGCTCATGTCCACTTTTACTGCTACGAATTTTTTGGTTTTCACTGAATTTGCCATGATTAGACTCCTATCCTAGTTTTTTGGGAGGAGTTGAAACACGACTTGTGTTGCCTCTGATACTATTTGTGCAAGCCAGCAACATTTTTATTCAAATAAAGATGATTTTAAGACGATTTAACCCCTCAAAACCCTCCTTTACCACTTAACTACCCGTTATTATAACATATAAATAATTCCGAAAATCTTCACATTTATTTCTGCACAGACACCGCAAACACGCAAAACGACTATTATCTCGGCCAAAATAGTCGTTTCAAAATAAAAAAAAGAGCCCCGGCAGCAGGACTCTCTTGAAGCTCTCTTGAAATCTTCTATTTCTTTGGTGGTAGGTTTTTACCGTGCCGGCGGAATAGATTTCTCGGATCGCCAAAATCTTTGAAAACTTCCACTGTCGCTGAATCATCACTGTAGCGGGCATACATGGTCCACCAGCTGGAAGGGGGGTTGCCGCGTCGATCCCCGCAACGCTGACCCAATTGCCGCATCGAGCAGCTACCGGCTTGCCCGAGGCTTAAGGCCTCCAAAAACCTGTCCAACACCCGGTCTTGGTGCGCGGTCATGCTCCCCACTATTTCCGCTTGATACAGCACCGTGATACCCCTCTGTTCCCTTCGCACTGTTTTATCCACAGCATCCCCCTTTTGATTCGATACCGTCCCGCCAACCGCAACCTGGGCGGCCGGAGCACTTACCTCACCAGCACTTTAACAACGAGTGCAGCGAACAGCACCCCGGCAACAAATCCCGAAATCAGACTTCCGCGCTCGCCCTCTTTTCCACTTCTCAACCGCCACATGTACCCGCCAACCGCCTCAAAAATCCGCTTCTCCACTCTAATAATCATTGCGATCATAATAATTTCCCTTCGGCGCCTATCGGTCACCATTTTTAGTTTTTATCTTTTCGCTCTTTATGCTAACTACTCGAAAACACAGAGCAATTTACAGCGGTTCTGTTTAGCGATAAACATTACAGAATCATCGGTGTGCATCAACCTGGTCGCAGTGACCCGCCATTTTGCCCGCTCACCGGCTCTCTGGATGTGACGCCTCCTGGTATCCACCGTCCTCTCCTCTCTGCGAGTCTGATATGCCGCTTCCGCCCCCTCCTTCTCTAAGTCCCGCCTACTACCCGTATTTGCTCTCATGTCAGTCTCCTGGTCAATCTGGTTGTTATTTTCGTTACTGAAAAGGGAGAGCTGAATCCACCCAGTCTTCTTCCGACTTTCTTCTTCAGCCTGATCTGCGATTGTGCTCTTCATCTCAAACTCTCCATTGACTTGTCCTTCTGATTTATTTGTGCAAGCCAGCAACACTGTTTATTCAAAAAAGACGAAATAGATGAAATAAATCGATTTAGAGAGGGTTTGAGAGAGAGATTTTAGAGAGGATTGAGTGTGATGAGTGTGCGTTTATTGAGTGTTTTTGAGGAGTTAGTTGTGGCTGCGGTAATTGGTTTTGGTGGCGGGGCGAGATGTAATTTATTTTCTAGAGGCGAAACAGGAGGTATTTGAGAGGGGAGATTATTGATTGAGCGGCTATTTTGCGGGCCGCTGCGGTCAGGGGAGAATGGCTCTAATTGCGAGTGTAACCGTTTTCCAACAGAGAGGCGCGGATGGCGGTGGTGGAGGCGGTTTTGGGGAGGCCGAGGTCCTTGCCGAGGGAGCGATACAATTTGGCGATTTGGGGAATTACAACTCGGTCTAATCCAGCTCTGGCAGCGGATCTAACCCACGATTCCAGACCTGCAAATGATTCGTCGATGATAGCGTTGGCGGCACGAGATTGGGCGATAAGCTCCTCGATTCGGGCTACTTTTTTGGCTATTTTGGGATTTTGCATGGCAGACTCCTGGACTTGTTTCGGTTCATCTAGATGCACTCTATTGTACGAGCCAGCAACGGTTTCTATTCGGTGATCGTGGTGCCGATCTGCCAGGTCAGCTCCTGAGTGTTGAATTTGAGTTGGGAGTGGCCGGAGGTTGTCATGATTTCAAACACGAGGATTTTTGCGGAACCAGCGGGGTAGCTCCAGGTGGAGGTGATTTGCAGGACGCGGACCTGCTCGCTGGAGGGGGAAGTGGCAAACCAGACGGGCTTAATTTTGCCATCCTCGAAAATGACGGCAACGCGGGACGCGGTTTGATCTTCGCTATATATAGTGTGGACAGTTGGCATAAGGGTATCTATTTTTTCCACAAGTTGTGTTGATAAGTCGACCGTTTGGGCTGGTTAAAAACTGCGCGGGGCTTGGTCTCGCAGGAAGTGTAGCAGATTGCTCAGATTTGAGGCAGTCGAAAAAGATTAAAATCCCCGAGAAGAAAATGACTGTACGGCGCTCCTCCTTTTGAACATTTTCGCAAATCAGCACATATTCTCAACCAGCCCAGGAGGCCACCCGATGCGCAACAAGCAGAGTTTTAAAGTGAGTATCAAGAGAGTAACAACCACCATCGCCGCTGCCATGATCCTCGCCGGTGCCACCCTACCCTGCCCAGCCGGCGCTGCGGATCTGACGCAGAGTGCACCGACCGTGCAGACCGCAACGCCTGTAATAGAGGGTGTTGAGGGATTTTTCGGTGAAACTCCGAAGCCGGGGACTCCGGCGGTGGCTGTACCGGCTGCAGGGGTAGTAGAGGGGGTTAAGGGGGCCGTGAGCGGAGTGCCGGTGGTTGTGGTTCCGGGGGTGGTTGTGCCGGTGGTGGCGAAGAAGGATGCGGTGATCGTCAAGACTGGAGCGATGCAGGTGGTGGAGGAAGCCTACCCGGTGGGGATGAAAGGGGATCTTAAGAGGGCGGAGGCCTATGAAGCGGCGTACACGGCGAAAGGGGCGAGGTTGTCTCCGTGGTCCTGCAAACTGGTGATCCAGAATACCACCAACTGGGCGGGGCTGAAGAAGGCGCCGTGGACCGTCAACACTCCCATCGAACTGGCCAAATTCCTGCCGACAGTGGCTTGGGCGCTCTATAAACAGGTTGCAATATCGGGTGAACCTCAGAACTGGCAGGCGGTCATGACGCCCCGTGATGCGAAAATGGCCGGCTTCGGTGCCATGACGATCTCGGCTACTCCGGGAAAAATCACAAGCGTGGAGTATGGGAAGGCTGGCTGGTTTTGAGAACGCGGATTATAGGCGGTTTTGAGAGCGAAAGAGAGGCCCTGGTGCGTGATTGTTGCGAGCTGGGGCCTTTTTGCGTGCGGGGTTGGAAGGAAAGGACTCTAATCGACTTCATATCAGTAGCAAGACATGATTAATTTTTCAGGAGTGCAAAATATGGGAGTTCTGGTTAAAGGGGCGGTTTCACAGGTGGTTTGCACAAGTTGCAACAGCGTGATGCTGCGAGAGGGGGAATTCCTGGTGTGCGTAGCGCCGGGATGCTTTCTTGAGGGGGATCTGATTCATAAAGAATTGAGACAAGTGCCGACGGAAGAATTCGATGATTCTTATCCTCTTCAATACCGAGAGCCTGACGCCTGCGGCGATGACATTTTGCTGAATTGGATCTCGATTCTTGCAACTGATCCGGACGCCAAAATTCGTGAGCTCGATTTCGTCCCGGAGTCTGGGTTTTAATAGCTTCATCTTTCAAGGGAGGGGGTAAATGTTTCACAAAAACAGATACTTCCCAACCAGCGCCATCGCCCTTTCCACCTCAACCGGCGCGCTGTTTGCCGTAGCATTTATCGTTTTCCGCACAATCTAAATACGCTGCACCAGGAGCACAATTATGCTGATAGTTATCGAGAGCCCAGCAAAAATAAAGAAGATGAAGTCGTTCGTGAAAGCCGAAATTATGGCAACCGTAGGCCACTTCATGGACCTGCCGGAGGATTCAATGGGTGTTGACCTCACCACCTACGCCCCCACTTTCATCTACACCAAGAACAGGGACGGATCCGACAAAGGCACCCGCGTCTCCGGCCAGCTCAAGAAGCTCGCTAAGGGCGAAGACGTCTACGTCGCAACTGACCCTGATAGGGAGGGTGACGCCATTGGGACGATGGTCTACAACGAGGTCAAAGGGATCGCCAAGAACATCTTCCGCCTCAAGATCCATGAGATCACCAAAAAGGGGATGGATGATGCCTTCAAAAAGGCTATTCCCTTCAGTCAGACCAACCCCGGCACCTACAACGCTTTCCTCGGCCGCCGTGTCGGAGACCGCCTCATCGGGTACATTCTCAGCCCTATCGCCAAGGCCGCGCTGAAAGCCAAATTGACCGACGGCGGCAAGATCTCGGTCGGCCGGGTGCAGGCTCCTGCGGTCCGGTTGGCAGTGGAAAAAGAGAGGGAAATTAGGAACTTCGTACCGGCCAAATTTTGGGTCGTGACCATCATGCTCGATAAATCCGGCATCGGCTTCAAGGCCTTCCACAAGAATGGCAGCTTCACTGATGAGGCGGCCGCCAAGAGCGCCTTCGCCGCGGTGAGCGCAGCCAAGACTGCGAAAATCCTAAAGGTCGAGACGAAGGAAGTTAAACAGAATCCCAAACCCCCCTTCTCTACGGTGGAGCTGCAGGTGACCGCCAACATCCAGCTGAAAATTGCTCCGGAGAGAACGATGGCCATTGCCCAGGAGCTCTTCGAGCACGGCCTGATATCCTACCACCGCACGGACACAACGCGAATCGCAGACGAATTTATAGAGGAAATCCGGGTGCATGTCGGCGCGAACATCGGCCCGGCGTACCTGCCCGCGACTCCGAATTCCTATGTCTCAGCGCATAGCCAGGCCGACGCTCATGAGGCCATTCGCCCTACGCACATGCACAGCCACGGCGAGATCTCGCAGATTATGGCTACGGAAGGCCTCGGGCCGGACCACTACAAGTTGTATGAGCTGATCTACAAGCGAACCGTGGCATCGCAGATGGCTTCGGCGGTGTTCGACGCTACGACCGTGGCTATCGAGTGCGCCGGTGAACCGTTCAAGTCAACTGGCCGGGTCCTGAAATTCGACGGCTTTCTCGTGGTTTACAGTGAAAATAAAGATGACGATGACGCCGGGGATGATGACCAGAAGCTGCCCAAGCTGACCGACGGCGAGCAGGTGGATAAGGTGGATCAGAAGAATGAATCCAAGCAGACCAAGCCCCCGGGCCGGTACAACGAGGGTACGCTGGTCAAGGCACTCGAGAAGCATGGCATCGGCCGCCCCTCCACCTATGCCTCGATCATGGGCACGATCAAAGCCCGCACCTATATCGCCATCGTGAAAGGCAAAGTCCATGCTTCGCCCCTGGGGGAGCTCTTGTTCGATTACCTGGCGGCCGAGCACGGCTGGGTTGTAGACCTGACGCTGACAAAAACGATGGAGGAATATTTGGACAAAGTGGAAAGCCAGACGGGAACTTGGGAGCTGTTTGCAAAAGGGTTGCACGCCAAGATGGCATTCGCTGCGCCTCCGACCAGATCCGGCATCGGCGGTGGTGGCTCGGACTGCGCACCGATCGAAGGCTCTCTGAAATACGGGAACTCTCTCAGTCAAAAACTCGGGATCCCTCTCCCGGCAGACTGCCTCACCTCCCAGCATGCTCTCTCGGCCTGGATCACCGCGAACAAAGTGGAATCCGGCCCGGCAGGTGGAACCGCCACCGACCATGCGCCTTCGGAAAAACAGATTGCCCTGGTTGTCAGCTTGTGTACGAAAAAGGGTCTCCCGCTCCCGAAAACGCACTTGACGAGCTCTTTGGACAACTCGGCCTTCATCAATGGGATTTTGGGTAAGGGCACAGGTAGCCCCGCCGGAAAAAGTCCCTTTACAGGCCATCCTGCGAAGCCGGTTTCTGGAGCCAAATCGTCAAAATCGGGAACTGCGGCAGGATCAGCACCAAAATCGAAAAAGGCAGCGGTGAAGAAGGCCGCGTGAGGGGTGGTAGGGTTATGATCGTTTACGAGTTGGATATGGAACCGGCGGGGGAGATTCACCTGTCCGAGGACCCGGGATATTGGGTGGCACTGATGAGGGAAGCGGGCTCGATGCCGAGAGAAAAAAGAGAGGATCAGCCCCCAACCTACTTTTGGGATGGCGGCGATGATCTGGTCAAACTGAAACCGGTGCAAGCTAACTAGCGGGTATAAGAGGAAAATATGGATACGACAAATAAGGTTAAGCGGATTCTTGTAGTGGATGACCAGGCAACAGCAAGGCAAGTGCTGTCGGCAATACTGTCGGATCACGGACACGTCGATCTTGCGGAGAAGGGTGAAGAGGCTCTGGTGCTGGTGGCTGAAGCTCTGGCCGATGGCTGGCCGTACGACCTGGTGTGCATGGATATTTCGATGCCGGGGTTGGTATCGGGAGATAAGGCGGTGAAATGCATCAGGGCGCATGAGGAGCGGCTGCAGGTGGCGAACCCGGTGCCTATTGTGATGATCTCTGCATCCGACAACATGTCCTCTTTCGTGCAGTCTTTGGGGTTAACCGGTGCCGACGCATACCTGGTCAAGCCATTCGACTTCGCTCAGATCCAGGATGTGATCCAGCGGTATCTCTACAAAAATGCTCCGGTCAGGCGGGGTGCTCTGAGGGAGAGGGTGGAAAAAGAGAGGGCTAGTCGGACGATGGCGCGGATCAAGAGGGTGGTTGAGGGGATGAGGTGAAGGGTTTTTTGGGTAGTGGCTGGGTAGGAGGATAAAGGAAAAGGCCGGGGGAATAGCTCCTCGGCCTTTCTTGTTACCTTTAATTTTCAAATCTCCATCCGATGTATGACGCTTCTTACTGATTCTGCTGTCCACTGTTTTTGGCGTGGGGTGGTGTATCTGGACAAATTCAATTCCCTTGCAATACCTCGAAGTGATCTACCGGTTTGTTGAAGTGCCTGAATTATTGGGAAAATTCTACCCGCGAATTCATCTGCAGCTTTTGATCTTACTTCAGCCGAAGCCTTTCTGCCTTGAGCAGAAATATCAGGTCGCATATTGTCATGCCCAAGTTTAATTCCTCTTGCTTTTGCTGCTGCTAAAGCAGCTTTAGTTCTTGCACTTATCATCTCTCTCTCATTTTGAGCAAATGCAGCAAGTATATGAAGAGTGAGCGCCGAGGCCTGTGGATAATCACATGCTAGGAAATCGGTCCCACTTTCCATCAGTTTTGAAATGAAAGCAACATTGCGAGCTAATCGGTCAAGTTTTGCCACGAGCAAAGTTGCTCGACAAAGTTTACAATGACTTAGTGCCGCTGCTAATTCTGGTCGATCATTTTTCTTCCCACTCTCCACTTCAACGTATTCCTTTAAAATCACATCTCCCGGACGGAGGTGTCTTGCAATGGCTGCACGTTGAGCGTCAACTCCCAAACCATCGGCGCCTTGTTTTAAGGTGCTCACTCGAAGATATGCTATAAAATCCATGCCAAAAACCCTCCGTAATTATTTATTTCATCTAATAATATAGCCGTGTCAGGACTGGCATGGCGCGTTGCTATAAACCTGTCACTTTCATTTTAAGAAAATCCAGTAAAAAAACATGCCAACTTGTGGCTTTTACAGGACACGCAGTAAATTAGTTTTCTTTTTGTGCTTTTCGGTGCCAACTAGATAACTAATGATTATTATATCATGAGAGTGACCGACTTGTCTACATCATTAAAATCAAATCCTGACCTCGAAGAAAAAGCCTGAGTGAATCTCAACCAAATCACACCCCCCTCAATTTATCCTGGAAGATATCGCCCCGCCAACTCTCTATACTGCAGCTGACCAATTCCCCGCATCAAAGGAGCCTCACCTATGAACAACAAGATCATCAGCACCATCGCCGCCGCCGCCGCTACCCTCGGCCTCTTCCTCCCGATCGTCACCGGGGGCATCGTGTTCGTCAACCTGCACCACCTGGGCGGCTTGTGCCTGGCCCTCTACGCCACGGTCCCGGCAATGCTTATCCTGGCCATTCTCCGCCAGACCACCCCCGCAGACGGCATCAAGGGTTGGATAGTCGGCCTCGGCGCACTCAACGTCCTCGTCGCAGTTTACGCATTCATCGGCGGCCAGGGCTTGGTTCAGATGTTTTCCGGAATGGGTGAAGAGGGTGCAGCTCCCGCCCACATCGCCCCCGGCAGCGGCATGATGCTGATCGTAGCCGGCGCCGTGGTTGCCGCCCTGGTCACTTTCGTCGACACTCCCGAAGCCGCTGGATCCGCCACCGCAACACCCGCCGCGCCAGCACCGGATAAGCCGGAAGGAACCGCCACCGCCGCAGAATGCGAAGCTCTCCTCGGCAGCGACCAGGTTGCCCGCGAAGCCTGCAAATAGCCGACCCATAACCAAACAGGAGATACCAATGAAACAGATTAAGTCCATCCTTCTCGCTGTATTCCTGGTCGCAACTTCGACCTCATTCTGCGCCGCAGACACCACCGCAGTTTTCCACTCACCGCGGGCTGTTGTAAAGGCAACATACGGAACCGAGCCTTTTTGCCAGTTGATGGGTGAGGTATATGAGTACATAGAGGATCTCTCTGCAAAAGGGACTCCCCTCATTCAGCTACAGCCCTACGCGGCGTATGCATACCGTGAACGCCTTTCCGGCGAAGACGTTTCTGTGGCATCAGGCTCTTTCATCGCCGACAAAAGGAATAAAATGGTCTCGGCATCAAAGTTTTTCCAAAACTGCATGAATGTGAAAGGCTACTAGCCTCCCCCTTACACCCCCTCAAAGGCCTCTTTCCACCAGGATTGAGGCCTTTTCTTTGTCGAATCCATCTTTTTTGACCACCACCTGGAACTTTCGCCATCACCGCAACTATCCCATTACGACGGGCATCCCGCCAATTTTACCGCAACACAGGAGCAGCATTTATGACCAGATCCAACCTCATGACCATCGCCGTAGGTATCGCCATTACGGCCGCCATCACTCTTTCCTCTATCGCAGCATTCGCCGGCCAGCCCGCCCAGGTCAACTGCGACGTCACCACCTTCAGCCAGTCCAAAGCCACCGTTGGCTCCAGCAGGATTCGCAGCCAATCCAAAACCAAAAGTGTCATCTTGGCCGACACCGTGTCAGAGGCAAAAGCTCTCATGACAGAGCTTCTGGCTGGCAGCGAAAGCGTCTCGGAATTCACCTGCGCCGACGGCCCCAACAAATCCGTCTTTCAGGTCAACACCCAGCCGTAGCGCACTCAAATCGCACTCAAAACCACCTCTACAGGAGCTTATATGGCCAAATTCAAAGTACACGCCGAGCGCGGTCTCTTCGACCTCTACAACACACATGTCCGCGGAAAATACCGCGTTACCCGGGGTGAGAGCACTCTGAAATGCGCCCGTGTAGCAACGGATCTGCCGGCTGCAGAGGTCGCCACTATCCCACTTTTTGACGAGCTAATCGCCGTCAACGCCACCGCCGCCGAGACCAAAAAAGCCGCGTAGGGCAGGGGGCCAGCAGCTAACCAGGAGGAAGAATGAAAGACAAAAAACCTAATGCATACGCAGAGATAGTGAAGGGGAGTATCTGGAAAACACCCAGCGTGACGGAACAGCCGGTGATCAACCTGGTGTCGTGGTCGGTCTGGCAGACAACCGACGGCGCCCGGCACCTTGTCGGGCACAACCAGGAGGATAGGGAGGGGAGGGCAAGCACCGCCGTCCAGTCATTCGACCCATTCACCGGGCAGGCTACGACACTCTCCGGACGCACATACCAGCTGATCGGGCGGGCAGGTTATGACTCAGACGGGCACTGGGTGTGGGGTCTTTGGGCCAAAGCGAATCAGTGGACCAGTACCGACATCACTGAAATATTCGAGAAGGAAATTCTTGCGGCAATCAACCGGCGCCAGTTTCTGCGCGATATCCTCTGCACGGCCATTGAGGGCGGTGTGTCGTGTATTGGCTACTGGGCTGCCGTTAGTAACACTATCCGCGACGGCGAGGAATATATCGGCTGTCAGGTAAGAGACAACGAAGACCCCGGGGATCGCTCGAGAATCGTGGATATCCCGCAGATCGAAGAGGCCATCGCCGCCGTGACCGCACGCACTATCACGATCGGAGACACGTACCGCGAAAAGATCATGGCCGCCAGTGCCACCAACGACGCCGGAGCCATCGACGGTGATCTCGCCGACATTCTGGTGCAGATCGCCGCCTATGCCGAGATCCGCTTCAGCTAGAAAAAGGGGAAGGGGAGGGGACAGGATGGTATTCAGGAAGCAGGCAATCAGGATCAAGAGGGCAAAAGGACCGAAGAAAGATAACCTCTACCTGTCGGTCTTTGGGGTGGAAAGAGAGGAAGTCATGAAAACAATAATCCTTAGCTTACCGCCAAGATCGTACACGCTGCGGCCGCGAGGACTTGGGGACTCGCTGATGGAAACCGTTAGCCTGGTGGCCGGCGTCTTCGCCGAGATCGACGTAAATGAAAAGCTCTTGTGTGGGCTTTCAGTCGAGTATCCGGACCGAATAAAAGTCTCTTTTACCCTCGGGCTGGATGAAGTTACGATCTTGCCACCTCCTCGAAAGATCATACGGAAGAAGCAATAACCGCCACAGAAACACCAAAAAAGCAGGGAAGGAGACGAATTATGGCAGAGATAAGCACGAAAAGTAGGACGGTAGGGGGGGTGAGAGAGGGTAGCACGCGCAGAAAAACCAGCGATGGCCCGAAATTAGGACCGCTGCTCAACCTGGGAGCTGTAAGGCTGAAGCTCGGCTTGGACAAGGAGCAGATGGCGTCGAGGCTGACCCAGGAGACCGGAAAACTCTCGTCCCGGCGGGGAGGGGGGCCATTCCTGAAAGTGGCAGGCCACGCTGTATTTTATAGCCGGGTCCACGAGTGGGAGAACCAGAGCCGGGCCGTCCCGGACTACGCATTCATTGCCGCAGCACGCATGGTCATTGCAGACTGGAAGATGGGCCGAGAGGGGGTGCTGATCACCGCCGCCGACGTCGAGTTCGCCTCGCTGTTCAGCCAGGCATACGGCGCCATGCTCCAGATGGCAAGGGAGATCCAGGTAGGGGGAGGGGCAACGCCGGCAATTTGGGCTTCGCTGGGGATGGTGGAGGATGGCTTTCTGAAGGGCTTTTCGGATGCCTTCGGGGCGGCTAACATCAGGCTTCTCAAGCTGATCAACTGACGGTTTTGACTGGCCTTACCGAGCGTCTTTTTCCCGGGGCCTTTTAAAATCAAATGATAGTTTACCAGTTCTGGTATTATGGTGGCCAGTTGTAAAAATATTTTTCCGGAGTGTATTATGTGGCCATTCAAAAGCAAAAAAAACAACGTCCCTGTTGAACCAACCAATAGCAGAGAGCCTCACGAAAAAACGTATCGTGACCTTTCTAATAAGGTTGATGCTGCTGAGAGAAGAGAACAATTGAACCGGGTTATCATTGCGGCCAGGACATTTCATTATAAGTATCCAGATTTGAATCCTTCCGATTTTTTGATGGCTTGTGATGCCGGGCTTTATTCGTGTTACATTGAAGGGATTAGAGACCTGAGATTGTTGGTGTTTGATGGCGATACTTGCCGTATTGACATCGTATTTGAAGAAAAAGTCCCTGGAAGACCAAATGATTTTGACCCTCTTGACGAGCAAATATACGATCCGGACGATAGTTTGGACCATGACGATGAAGCGCATACGTTTATTCCATATGCAGGATATATACAACCTGGCCAATTTAACAATGCAAGAGATAATTGGGTTAGAGGTATTTCCGATGACATCTGATCGCTGTTTGGCACCGATGTAGTAAGTTAATTTTCTGTAACATTTCCTTATTGGAAGCTTCCGGCTCTACCTTGCTTCCCTTATCAGAAGGCAATTATTGCCACTCAATAACGTAGGTAAAATAGGGAGATACACACTATGGCATCCGTAAATAAGGTAATTCTTCTGGGCAACCTGGGCAAAGACCCCGAAGTTCGCTACACCGCTGGCGGCACCCCCGTCGCATCCTTCAGCCTCGCCACCACCGAGAAATTCAAGGGTAAAAGCGGCGAGTGGGAAGAGAAGACCGAATGGCACAACATCACCCTTTGGGCGAAATTGGCCGAACTTGCGGGTGAATTCCTGTCCAAGGGGAAATCGGTCTACATAGAGGGCAAACTTTCCACCAGAAAATGGACGGACAAGGACAACAAGGACCGCTACACCACCGAGATTATCGGCGAGAAGATGCAGCTCCTCTCCCCCAAAGACTCCAGCTCCAAATCGCAGGGAACCCCGCCGCCCGATGCCGGTGCCCCTCCGCTGAATGAAATCCCGTTCTGATAGTTAAAACAGTAGCTTACGCCCACGCCAATGACACGCCTTAACCGACACTGCAGCATAACGGAGGAAATATGGAAGGTATTGTTCTCGATTACGGGTCCAAAAAAGGGATTATCAGGGGTGCTGACGGCACTCGTTTCGCCTTCGGCCGCGAGGATTGGAAGTCGCCCAAAGATCCCGTTGCAGGCCACAAAGTCGATTTCGTCTCCGAAAACGGCAATGCCAGGGAAGTTTATCTCACCAACCCCGCCGCCGGCGCCGTCCAGAGCCTCGGCCGGTCGGAGAAGACAATTCCGACAGTGATCTACGCCTGCCAGGCCGCCGGTTTTTTGTACGGGATAACAATTATCGTTGGTGTTGTCATCGCCTACATCTACCGGGACGGCGCAAGGGGGACTTGGCTGTACAGTCACTATAACCACCAGATCAGTCTCTTCTGGAAATCCCTGATATGCGGTCTAGTCTGTTTCTGCGCCGTATTTTTCTTCGGTTTTACTGGTGATCATTTTGGCGCATTCTTCGGTGTTGCTTTCCTGGTTCCAATCATCATATACATCTATATCATCACTGAAATCATCAAAGGCTGGCGCGCTCTCGCCGAAGGGAAGGAAATTTCCTAACCACGCCGCCGGCAGCACCTCAAGAAACATAAGGCAAAGGCCATGATCCCCCGGATTGCGGCCTTTTCTTTTCCCCTACCCTGCACCACCCCGCCTCCCGCGTCACCCCGCTATTTTCAGCGTCTTTTCTCGTTTCAACTTTTACGCTGAAAAAGTAACAATCCCGAAGTCTTGCAATTTATTTCCCCTTATCTGGAAGTCCTCGTCGTATCCAAGCTCTTCATACCATGCACGGCAGACACAGGGAGTTTTCAGATGGATCTTGAGCGGATGTTAGAAATGAGAGCAGCGGGAATGATCCGAATCAGGAAGCCATTGGCAGCCCGGATTGTGAAACACGCCACCCTCCCCTCCCCTGCCCCGGGTCAAGTAGCCAGCGAGGTTCGGATTCTGGAGCTCCCCCGCCGTGGCGGCTATATCGTCGTGCAGTCAAATCGGCAGAACGGCGAGATCAAGATTGTGGAGAGCTGGTATCAAGAGAAATACACCCTCGCCCGCAACCAGTTTTTCCGGCTGTTTCAGCAGAAGATCGCCGTCATCAAGACCGCCGCAAAGGCCCCCAAGGCCGTCCAACTGGCACTGTTTTAGCCACCGAAGGAGCTGCAATTATGAGCAACTACGCTGAATTTACCACCCTCCCCGCCTATGAACAGGCTGTTTTCGTGAACCGCAAGGCAATCCCCTCCTCCACGGGACTACCCCGCTGGTCCGGCACCAATCCGCCTCCTGCCCTCGGCCTATTCGTCGATGTCCGGACGAATGGAGTTGGCCCGGCTGAGGTGGTCGGCTACTTCGTTGAAATCGGCTGGCTGGGTCTCCTCGTAAAGCCCCTCTCCCCGCCCACCTGGTTCATCGAGCAGAATGGCTACAACGCCACAGGCCACGTTTTCGGAGCAGAGATCGCCGCGGATACCATCCCCGCACCGGAAGTGCCCGGGCCGACTCAGGAGCAGCTGGCGGCTCTGCAGCGGTACGCAACAGCCAATGGCAAACACTGGAAACGGGAATTGCAGATCACCTGGCAGAATGATATCGATGCAGAAACTGATGGCTATCCATTGCGCCAAGTCAGAAATCTCCACGGCAGCAAATGGCTCAACTCCCGGCACAACCAGATCAAGCCACAGATGAAGAAGTGAGGACCGTCTACCTAATCTCGTGCGTGTCCGCGAAAGCCGCCCTCCCCTCCCCTGCCAAGGACCTCTATTTGTCACCCTGGTTCAGGAAGGCAATCGCCTACGCTCTCTCTCAGAGCCATTCTGAGGGTTTAATTTTCGTCCTATCGGCGAAGCATGGCCTGGTTGCTCTGGATCAACTTGTTGCCCCCTACAATCTCTCTCTTAACGACATGCCGGTGGCAGCGAGGCAGGAATGGGCGGCGGGGGTCTACAGCCAGATCCAGGCGGCGGGACTGTCCCAGGATCAGCGGTTCGTCTTTCTGGCGGGCCTGCGATATCGTGAGTTCTTGGCGCCGTTGCTGGCAGGAGGGGGTGCGCAGGTTTCGGTGCGCAGGGGCTGGGGATCGGGCAGCAACTCGCGTGGCTTGGGAGGCCGCTGTCGTGACGCTGCCGGATATCGGCAACCGCAACTGGCTCGAGCGGCAGGCCCCGGAGAAGCAAGAGGGTATTGAGAGGGCTCTTAAGAGGGTGGAAGGTTTGGGTTTGCGGATGCAGGGTGTGTATGCGGTGGTCGTCAGGATGGGCAGAACGCCTGTAACCGCCTATGTATGGGGCTGGGGCGGGAGAGGGCAATCACCTGCTGAATGGCGTGGCCGGAATCTCGCTTCGCGATGGCCCACAGCCGGGCCTGTTCTTGTTTTTGGGTCGGTTCATAGTCCCCTCCCCTTTCGGCAGCAGCATCTGGATGGCATCCCAGCCGGCGCGATCTGTGAGATTGTCATGCCTTGACAAAAAAATAAGCACCCCGCCAAATCGCATCTACAATTGAATTCTCCCATGTCTTCAGCCTTAGCGGCCCCTCCGATGCGTCAGACATCTATCCTGACACAGGGGGATTGTGTGGAAATGCAGAAATTGGTGGAGACCTATAGAGCAATGAAGCTATCAAATCTGGGCGCTCCTACTACTGGCGTAAAAATGTCTGTCGAAGTACAAAAAAATATTTTCGTGACTCAATCCCCAATCTTACATTCAACACCCCTTGGTGACCCCTTCAATTACCTGAGCTTTATCACCGGATGCACAATGACTTAGTTGAATTCATACTTTACCATTGACAAAATCTCTGGCTCTGTTATTACACATACTCAAGACATAGATAAAGGAGCTATTAATGGCAACTCTAGTAGAAATAGCCGCTGAGCTCGTGGCTTCGCATGCCAAAAGCACACCCATGACTTCTGATGAACTAATTGCTGAAATCAGCAAGGTTCATACAGCACTAAAGAATCTTGAGGCGGGCCAGGCAGGAGCAAGAGCGGAAGAACCAAAACCCACCCTTACCTTGAAGGAAGCATTCAAGAAGAATGAGGTGGTCTGCCTCATCTGTGGCAAAGGCGGCTTCAAAACCCTTGCTCGCCACCTAAGTACTGCTCACGACACGAAACCGGGCGCATACAAGAAACAGTTCGGCATCCCGAGTAAGCAGGCGCTTTCCGCAAAAAGCTATTCCGAAGCGAGAAGGAAGATGGCGCAGGACAGGGGCCTTGCTGACAACCTCGCCAAAGCCAGGGAAGTGCGGATGGCAAACATCGAGGCGAAGAAGGCGGCGCCAGTCAAAGCAGCAAAGCCTGGAAGACCTGCCAAAGCAGCTAAGGCTTCAGTTGAGGCCGCAAAGCCCGCGAAGGGATCGTCAATGGCAGCGAGGACAAAGGTGGCTCCGAAGGCAGCGAAATAGTCTCGAAGCGAAACAGCATAACTGCATGGAAGGCACCTCAGAAGAAAGGGGTGCCTTTTTTGCAATCGGAATAACGATTTCGAGCATGGCGAAAGACTGAAATGGTCAGGACTTTGGTCAGGACTATGGTTCTGTATGCAGATAGGATTTGAATTTCGAGCCAGATGCGGCGTCCTAGAGAGACCCACCCACAACCTATAACAACTCGATTCTACGTGCTATCTGGGTCAACCTTGGATGCCCGCCCTAGGTCAAAATTGAGCGACAATTCACAGACTGTCGGGTTGAGGTCATAGACCTTGCTGCAGGAGTGTCTTTTTAATCCAATTTCGACCCTATTCTTACGCATTTCCCGCTTGTGGCCGACGTCAGCTTAGGGTGTACCCCAAGTCGACAATGAAGAGTAAAAAAGCTATGCAAAATTATTAAAAAATGTTATATGACAACCATATTTTTGGAGCCCCTAGTTCGAGCTAGCTTAACAGCCAATTGCCCGAGTAATCAAGACGCGGCTCCCCGTCTTGGTGCCGCAAATATGTCCCGGGGCCAAAACCAAGGGGGGGTATGAAATGAATATACACAATTTGTTTGTAAAAATTGGCACGTTATCAGTACTACTTTGTATGGTTTCTGGTTGCGGCGAAATTGTATCAAAGAAAATGGCTTCTGACCGTTATCAGGTACGTGCCAACAATCAGCAACAAGGTAATGAAAATGCATTTGTAGCAGAAGCTAATAGAGTTTGTGCCAACAGATTTTCAGTTATTGAACAGCATAAATGTGGTAACGATTGCCTGGAAGGGACAGTGAAGTGCGATTAAAACCTATTTTGGGAGGCACTGTAATGAAAACCTCGTTGTTAATGGTATTTTTTTGCTTAGTTGCATTAATAGTGGGTTGTGGTGGTTTCCATAATGTTGTTGTTAACAGAGTTTCAGAAGTAGACCAACGGAAAATTGTGGAATTTCATGTAAATGAAGCATGCAAATACAATAAATTATTCTATAAATCGTTTTGGGATTCATCACTGCCAAATGGCAAAATAGTTTTTATAGTGGCTGTTAAAAATGCAGTTAAACTAACAAAAGGTGAATCGCTTGATATATTTGTAGATGGCAAAAAATATAGTTACAAATCAGTTGGCGACAATGAGGAATCTAAAAAAACATATGCTGTAACCACTAAATATGCATTGAGCCCTACAACTACAGATATTAGTGAGTCTACAATAACGTATATACCATATTTAATAGACTTAACTGTGGTCGATAAAATAATAAATAGTAAAAATACAGGCATCAAAATTAATTTGATAAATAATTTAAGTATTGAGGATATGATAGTTGACAAAAAAATGTTGACTGAATTTAAGGCAGATATAGACAAATCTATTTGAAGTGCCAGGTGGGGATAAACCCCGCTTTCTGAAGAGACACCCAGGCCAGGGCATGGGGAGCACCATGTAGCCTGGCCTGGGTGTTCCTGACTGCATACGGTTCAACTCGTCGGCGGCCCTTCAACAGATTGTCAAAAAAATAGGCCCGCCCTCCGTCAGAGGCGGGCCTATTTGCTTGGCGTGCGATTTTCAGTTTCGTGAGATGCCCCCCGCCGGCCGAAGTACGACAGCCAGGGGGGGATCAACCCCCTATACCCCTAGCATGAGCGTTTCTGACTGCTGCCGGAGTCCATTGCTTCCCCCTGGGTGTTGCCACGCCCATGCGGTTCAGTTCGTCGGCGATCCGCTGCAATGTCGAACCACCTCCCCTCAAACTGGAAATCGTTGTCAGGACTTTGGCGGCGTTCCTGTCGGCAGTCTTCGACCTGTTGGCCATAGCCATAGCCCTTTTGCCCGCGTCCATTGTTGCCCCCAGCACAACACCTCTGTCTTTTGCGGCCTTCAGTCCCGCCTTAGTTCTGGAAGAAACCATCACAGCCTCATGTTCGGCAACGGCAGAGAGAATGTGTATTGTTAGCGGGGTAACCGGGGTCTAGGGAGCAATGGAACGTAAAACCTGGTTTAGGGACCACGCCACGCAACAAGAGACTCGATCCAAAGGCCGTAACCAGCGCGATCCGGTAAATATCGTTGCACAAACCTGTTGCTAATAACTATTACTTTGCAATACGTTTTTGCAACACGGAATGCCTTGCTGGGCGGCAGTCTAGCCACCATTGCGTAAACGGTCGTTTGTGCAACAAGCTCAACGGGGATTCTATAGCCCTTCCGGTTCTTCACACCAGAACAATCCGCGTTTATCTGGCAGCAGCGTATGGAATGATATGCGTATTCATGATTGCTGGTAATACCTTGCAATTACTAATCATCCGGTTTAATGTGCAAACCTGAGCTGGGATATATTACGGTTAATACGCAGCCGACTCTACGGTTAGAGCGCAGAAACGGTTATCCCCAAACCAAAAGACCAATGGGAGGATTACGACATGGCTAGATGCACAGCACCAGCTCGCGGACACCGATCATCGGCGGCGGCCGCTGCCTGCCCTGCATGCGGTTCCCGTAGCAGATATAGCTATGGTGGTTATTCTCCGCCTTACTCCTTGTCGGGTAGTAGCGTGAGTGGTAATGGCAGCAGTGGTAGCAGCGGTGCCAGATCCAGCAGCAGTCCAAGGCCGCGCTGGTCGAAAGCGGGCTCGTCCGTCTCCTACACTCCCGCCCAAGTCGTGTCACTTACCCCAATCAGGGAAACCGTAGAAAAGCGAGCGGCGGAGCAACCTGACCTTCGTGACGCCTTCCTCTGTCATGCGTGGGACGACCGACAGGGGGCAGCCAAAGAGCTGCACGATTTGCTCGTGTCAGCAGGTATTAAAGTTTGGTTCAGCGAGAAGGATCTTGGCCTTGGTGTTCCAATGATGCGCGCCATTGACAAGGGCTTAGCGAATTCGCGAATTGGGCTTGTGCTGGTGACTCCTGCGCTTCTGGCACGCCTCCCCAAAGAAAGCATTGCCGATAAAGAGCTTTCCACGCTCTTAGCGGGTAATCGGCTCATTCCCATCGTGCACAACACGACGTATGAAGCTCTTCGCAATATCAGCCCCATGCTCGCCTCCAGAAGCGGTCTGGATACTACAGAGGATTCAATGGCTGTAGTTGCGCAAAAGATCGCCGAACTAGTTGCGCTGTAGTAGCCAGCATAAATGTACTCTAACAATTCGCTCGAGCGGGCGCGCTGACACGCGCCGCTCAGCTCAGACGTTATGCCATGAGAAGGACAAATATAGATGGGTTCATTCCAAATTGCTCCTGATGCTGGCCAAACTTGTTTTATGATATCCGTTTGCGATAGCCTCTATATTGGCACTGCAAACGACGATGGTGGTATCGTCGAGAGGATTCACGAGTTTAAACTGGATAAAATAACAAAAGAGTTTAACGTGAAGGGCGGCGAAATATGGCGGAGGCGTGCTAAGACGCCATTGTTTGAACGTACTGCATTACAGTTTAAAGATATAATTGGATTTCTTAAACATAACAAGGAAACAAGTGGAAAGATAATGTCAGTCCTGATCGATATAGCCCTTGATTTGTCAAAGGCTGAAGAAGGTTATCTCGACTATATCGACATGGAAAGCGAGGTGGCATTAAAATACGAAAAAAACGAAGGTATTTCACATCAGGAAAGTGCATTTGTTTACAAAAATCCGACTATTGCACTTAAAGAAATTGCAGAGAGGGTACTGATAAGATTGATCATAGCCTATAGGAAATTACCTGGAGCAATTTCCCTCATTCGAGGTAACACCTTTAAACCAGGCAAGAATTTCATACAAGAGCTTGCAGATTTGCTACCCAAAGATCACCCTGACAGAACTTCTTTTGAGTGTGATAATAACTGGGTGAAAGAGCTATATGACATTAGGGGAGATATAGAGCATGAGAAATGGGAAGTAATCCCTTTTGAAGTTGTGCGATCTGATCAAAACAAAAGTTGTCACGTCAAACCTTGTAGAGTTGCTGTTAAATCACAAGGTTACAACCCAATAAATTTGGTATCTTATCTATCTGTAACCTTTTGTAATATGGTTACTTTTATTGAAGACATGGTTGCTCTTGCACTTGCGGATAAAATGTTATACCCAGTGCGACTTGTCACTTTGCCCGAATCTGAACAAGCAAAACGCGGACATTTTAAATATATTGTTGACCTTGTGCCTGAAGTGAAGATGAAATTGCCCCAAAATTGATTGAGAATAAAACCTGCTGCGCATGTCATGCCGAGAGACGTTACAGCCAGATATCCCCAGGTTCCCCCCTTGCATTGGGCTTGCTGCCTACTTTCCCACGAATCCTTGCGTCGCCCCCATTACGCTTAACCGGGTTTTACGTTCCAATGCTCCCAAGACCCCTAACCGCCGGGTAGTCGGCGCACACAAACTCAACCTTGGACTCCATGAGTGCTGACACGAACGCCACATTGCGTGCCAGGCGGTCGAGTTTTGCCACGACCAGGACAGCCTTGCTGCTTTTGCAAAATTCCAAGGCCTTCAGCAGCTCAGGGCGGTCTTTCCGCTTTCCGCTTTCCACTTCGGTACATTCAGCAGCCGGGGTGTACTTGGCAATTGCTGAGCGCTGGGCATCAATCCCATAACCGTCAACTCCTTGTTTCTGGGTCGAAACCCTCAAGTAATGGGCGTATTTTGTGTCTACTGTCTCCATTGGAACCCTCGGAAACCTACTTTTTATATTTTGTGTACGAGCGTACACAAGTTATACCTGGACCTGTCACGGGTTTTCCTCTGCCTGGATTATCTCTGTAATCTGGCACGTCACATGACGTTGTCAGCGCCTAAAATATTGTTTTTAAGGCCTGTATGCGTCTGAAAAGGTGCAACCCCAGCCTGACATTTTTGTTGGTTGACACTGCGCAGTAAGCGCAGTAAGCTTACTACATCAAGTTACCTTACTGCATAAGGAGGCCCATTTTGCCGTTTAAAACTAAACAAAAAAAGTATATTCCAACTAACGAGTTACCTCAGAACCTGGCCCACAAACCTGTTTACGCTGTACCTTATGAAAGATTCGATGGTTTCAACACAAAAGAAACCGACGTAAGATTTATATCTGTTGGTTTAGCCCAATATGATCCTTATGAGGTGTCAGTAAAAATATTTAGACATACCAGTGAAAAATGGACTAGACAGTCAGAGGAACTTCCTATACACAGAGCAATTGACGCTGTGTCATTTATTGCAAAGGTAATATATGACTCAGATGATGGAAATGTAGCTATCCCAACCAATACTTTTGAAAATCAAAATGAAGGTATAGACATCTCACGCGAAAAGCGTACCTCTGGAGAGCTTGCGAGCTTCCATCGGTTTTTTGAAGAAAATAAAAGACTGATATCTGACCGTTTCAATAAGCTATACGAAATATTGGATGACATGAAAAGAACCAATAAATTATGAATTTAAGGAGTGGTGTAATGGCAACCAGGAAACTGCAAACAGCTATTGTTAGAGGAATGAAGTCAGAATGGTTTCTTAGCCATTTCAAAGACATGGAAGTGTATTTTGGCGGCGACCCTAGAGGGATCCCTGCTTATGACGCTGACTTTATTGGGTTTTATTTAGAAGCACCAGATTCTGCTATTACACATATAGGAATAGTCAATACCATTGAGCGCAATAAAGATGGAGCAACGTTTTTTCTTAAAGCTATTATAAAGTTAGATAAACCAATAAAGGTTTTGGATCATGCTATAAGAAAGCAGGAATATTGGAAGTTAAAAGAGCTCGGAATAAAAAAACTATCTTTAACTTTCAATGATTTCTCCAAAGTTGGAGGGTCAAATTAAATTGGTCCTCTTGAATGCTAGGTAACCTGCGGCCGAATCCTCGCCCAAGCGACGTGGCGTTACTTTATGCCCCCTGGAAGGGCATAAAGTACACTATAGTGGTCTGGATAAACGAGTAAGGAGGTGTTGCCTGCCAAAGGAGCAGTCTATGAGCGCAAAGGATCGTATAAGTTTCACCAGCCAACACAAGGCGAAAGTCGCCCTTGAAGCGATCCGCTGCGCAAAGGCGGTGAAAGAAATCGCCCAGGAATGTGGGGGGCAGATATCATGGATATCGCTATAGTTGCCGCTATTTCCGCCCTGGCCTCGTCACTTATTACTCTCGCCGCGAAGGTGATGTTCGATTCACGGATCGAGAGGCAGAAGGCTTTACTGATGCGCACCACAACCCTTTACCAGAAACGTCTCGATGCAATCATTGATCTTTATGCACTTTTAAGCGACGCACAGGCACTGTATAGGCAATACACAAAGCCCTATTCGCTAGCGGGTGAACCTTCTGATAAGGAACTCTGGCCACTTGTTTGGTCAGCATCTCAGAAATTCGCAACACAACAGGATAGGTTGAAGGTACTATTGCCTCGTGACCTTGCAAAACAATCTGACGATCTGGTACAGACTTTCTGGGAACTTAACCTGCGAATAGGCCAAAATACAATGCTTTCCGATGGGGATGGACATAAACGTGTGTTTGATGAGATACAAGACATCATGACGGGAAAGGTGCCTAATCTCCGCGCCAGCTTAGAGGAGATTTGCCGCACAGTTCTTGAGCCGAACCGATTATAATGGGGTGGACCTGCGTTTTCCGCGGCGAGTGGACCCAACATACATGTCACCAGGTATCAAGTGATCGAGACAGACACCAGCATGAAGACACCGAATGCGCAAGTAGCCAGGGACGGGTAACCGTCCCTGGCTACTCTCGGGCAGATTCAAGCTTTCCCCACCGGCTCCGGTGGCGGTCCCGCTCTTGCTACGTGTGGATGCGTTTCTCTTACTCCGGGTACTCACAGTGCCCCTCCTTTGGTTAGCCCCGAAAATTTCTAGTTGCCATACGACAATGATTGCTTTATTGATATGTCCTAGAAAATTTTTACCAGGAGGGAGGGAGTCGTGACAAAAAGTGAATTGATTGAAAGGCTTAGTGAGGTTGACGGTTCACTGTCACGTCACAACGCCGATTCCGTTGTTAATGTTATTTTCGATTCCATGCTTCAGGCGTTGCAAAGTGGTGAGAAGATAGAAATCCGGGGTTTGGGAAGTTTTACCATCAGAGAACGTAAGGCCCGAGTGGCGAGAAATCCGAAAACTGGTGCTGTGGTAGAAATACCTGCCAAGAGGACCCCATTTTTCAAAACGGGCAAGGACCTTCGTGAGCGGGTAAATGATCTGTAAAAAGTAACAAACGCTCGGCAGTTGCCCTCCCCAGCCATGCGCAATATGGGCGGTTTGCTTTGCTTTAACACGCAGGGCAGGCCGCCCTTTCCTTTTACGGCACCCTTCCCAGGATTAACATGAGACATAAGAATTCATTTTGTCCAATGTTGAAAAACGTGCTATAAGCATAACGCGGCGTTAGCCTACCCGTACCACCCCAAACATTGGACAAAATGATGGAAGACAGAAAACATCTTGTCGCTATCGAGGTTGATAGGCTCCTTGCAGCGACCAAGGGCAGCCGGAACGCAGCCCGCGACCGTTGCTTGTTACTCCTGATGTATCGCCATGGTTTGCGCGTGTCCGAGGCGTGCAGTCTTAAGCTATCCCAGGTGGATATTGAAAGCCGTGTCCTTCACGTTGCGCGGCTTAAGAAAGGACTATGCACGACCCACCCGCTACGCACCGACGAATTAAAAGCAATCAGATCATGGCTGGCAGTCCGGGCGAAGATGCAGCCAACAGCAGAGACAGACGCCCTCTTTATCAGCGAGAGGCGCACCCCTCTAAACAGGCGCACGGCCTGGCACGCAATCCGCGATTATGGAGAAACGGCCGGCTTGTCAATCCCGGCACACCCTCACATGCTTCGCCACGCTTGCGGCTATGCCCTTGCCGATCAAGGGGCGGACACTCGCCTTATCCAGGACTATTTAGGACATAGGTCTATCCAGCATACGGTACTCTACACAGCGGCCAATCCGGCGCGTTTTGAAAAGCTTTGGAGATAACAATGGCATTTGCCTGGCGGCCTGCCTCATGAACATCTGCGTTACCCCTTGTCACCAACACATGGTGAGACCTGAGTGTATAAGAGGACTCTCAGGAGTGATGACATTTTGATGGATTATCACCTCATTATCTGATAACGCTAACAGATCCTTACTCTACAATTTTTTGAGGCATTAGGCGGGAAAATGCCGGACATAAATCAAAAATCCACAGCGTTTTTTACAGGGGCCAACGAGCACCAACTTTCCGCCATCCTTACCACGGAAGGACCCCTGCTGATTATAGCAGGCCCCGGCAGCGGTAAGACTTTCACCCTTGTTGAGCGGATCGTGTATCTGATTACGGTTAAGGGTGTGTCACCTGAATCGCTGTTCGTTGTCACTTTTACCGACAAGGCAGCACGGGAGCTGACCACCAGAATATCCAACAGGCTTAACGAGCTTGACGTAAAGTTTAACCTTAATGAAATGTATCTGGGGACCTTTCACGCCATCTGCCTAAAGATGATAGAGGAACACCGGGAGTTCACCCGTCTGAAAAGGAACTTCACCCTCTTTGACCAGTTTGACCAGCAGTATTTCTTGTACCAGCACATCTTTGAATATCGGAAAATTCCAGACTGTGAGATGGTGCTGGGGAACATTCGCTCTCCTTGGATGCAGTCTGAATCATTGATGAAGTGGGTCAACAAGGTTGCTGAGGAAGCCTTAGATGTAGATGCTCTTGCCAAGGCACCTGAGGCGCAAGTTAGGACACTGGCGGCATGCTTCGAGTTGTATCAACACCAGCTCCATGAGGCCAATGCTCTCGACTTCTCCGGTATCCAATATGAGGCATTAAGACTGTTGCAAGACCACCCTCGAATTCGGGAAGAGCTGCGGGCGAAGATCACTTACATGATGGTGGATGAGTACCAAGACACCAACACCATTCAAGAGCGAATATTAACCCTGCTGATGAATGATAGTCAAAATCTGGCGGTAGTGGGGGACGATGACCAAGGCTTGTATAGGTTCAGGGGGGCGACGATCAGGAATATCCTTGAATTCCCTAGCCTCTATGCTGAAGGTCATTGTAAGCAGGTGACGCTAACCACCAACTACCGCTCACACCCTGACATTATCAGCTTTTACAACGATTGGATGCAGGAGCAGGTATGGACGCAGGGTGGTAAATCATTCAGGTATGAAAAGGTCATAGAACCGAAGGAAGGAGACTTTCCTGCTGTTCCAAGTGTAATCAAGGTTGAAGCGCCTGAAGGGGGGAACTGGCATGAGGAGACCCTTGCTTTCCTGCATAGCATGAAAGATTCAGGGAAGCTGACCGACTGGAATCAGGTTGCCTTTCTGTTCCGGTCAGTGAAGAATGATGCAGTTGTTGCCCTGGCTGAATACCTTGAAGAGCATGACATCCCTGTCTACTCTCCCCGCTCTAACATGTTCTTTGACCGTGAAGAAATCAGGTTGTTGATAGGGGCGCTAATCTTTCTGTTTCCACAGTTTCCTGATGTGAGAAAGTGGGCAGATGATGCCAGGTTGGAGGTATGGGACTACTACGATAACTCCTGTTTTAGATTGTTTGCAGAGGAACTAAGAAAGCCTGAGAATGAACGTCTCTTGAAGTGGGGGCGAACGAAGGCGAAGCAACACCTTAACTTGGTACAGAATGCAGATTATGCTTTTTCAGGACTGTTCTATGAACTTTTACAATTCCCCCTGTTCAGCCAGTATGTGTCGGAAGAAGCAATAGCAGGGATTGATAAGGGACGGGCAGGCCGCAACCTTGCCATGTTCTCTACCATGCTTTCAAAGTTCGAGTACTTGCACCACGTCACCGTCCTGAACCCAACCTATCTCGTTAAGAACATTAAGGACTTGTTCAATAGTTTCTTCCGGTTCTTGAAGGAAGGTGGCATTGATGAGTATGAGGATGACAGCGAGTATGCCCCAAGCGGTTGTGTCTCTTTCCTGACGGTTCACCAGAGCAAGGGGTTAGAGTTCCCTGTTGTCGTTGTAGGGTCATTGGGGGCAGTACCACGGAAACAGTACACGGAGCTTGATGAAATACTGGAGCACAACTACCTATCTAAACCCCCCTTTGAACCGCTGGAGCAGACCAAATATTATGACTTCAGAAGGTTGTTCTACACTGCCTTTTCGAGAGCGCAGAACCTCTTAGTGTTAGCATGTCAGGTCAAGCATGGGCATGGTAGAACCCCCTCGAAGTATTTCGAGGAACTGTTACATCCACTCCCTCATTGGCATGAGGCAGCCTTTCAGCCTGGAAAAATGAGCTTTGAGCTGGTCAAGGAGATCAACCTAAAAAGGGAGTACTCCTTTACCTCACACATCACAGTTTTTGAGAACTGCGCCGAGCAGTACCGATTCTTCAAAGAGCTTGAGTTTATGCCTATCAGGGTAAGCCCGATGCTGTTTGGTACACTGGTACACCAGACCATTGAGGATATCCACAAGACCGCCTTGAGAGGGGAAGAGCACAAGATCAACCCAGACCAGATAGCTGACTGGTTCAACATCAATTACAACCTGATCGCCAAGAAAGAGCGGGTCTATCTTGCTTCTTCCACCCAGAAGGCGGCTCTCAATCATGTACTAAGGTACTACGAAAGGGAGAAAGATCACTTTGACCGGCTACGTGAAGCAGAGGTGGGGATATCGTTGGTGAAAGATAGCTACATTCTTAAGGGAAACGTTGACCTAATCAGGGGAGCAGGCGACACGGTCGAGATAATTGATTTCAAGACCGAGAAGAAACTTGACCTTGACAGGGACAGGGAGCGTTTGAAGAGATACCAGAGGCAACTTGAGGTTTACGCCCATCTTGTAGAGGAGCGAACTGGACAGAAGGTTAGCAAGATGCACCTATACTATACAGGGGAAGATGGAGGAAACCCTTATGTGAGCTTCACCAAAGATGACAAGACTATAGGAAAGACCATAGCTGCATTTGATATGATCGTATCTCAGATCGAAAATAAAGATTACAGGATGAAATCTCGCCCTGACAAGATGTGCCCTGACTGTGATATGAGGGCATATTGTGATAACAAAAATTGGAAGTTTCGGGAGGATGTGTGAGCCAGCAGGATTTGGAACTTGAGGTTAAGACCACCAGTAATAACGTTGGAGAATACAAGTTTGAACCCATTAAAGGCTATCCCATGCTGAATTGGAAGGGGAAGCGTCCTTTTAACTCTACTCAATTTTTCCCAGCTCATAAGAAGGAAGTCTATGGTGAAGAAGTAAACGGATGGCTGAATAAGATTTTTTGGGGTGACAATCTTCAGGTAATGAGCCATTTACTAAAAGATTATCGTGGTAAGATTAAGTTGGTATACATTGACCCTCCATTTGATTCAAAGGCCGATTATAGAAAGTTGATTGAATGTAAGGGCAAAAAGGTAAATAACAGTAACTCTAGTTTTGAAGAAAAACAATATACTGATATTTGGAGTAATGACGAGTATTTGCAATTCATGTTTGAAAGATTAGTATTAATTAGGGAGCTGGTTGCTGACGATGGAGCTGTATACCTGCACTGCGATTATAGAAAACATCATCAGCTTAGATGTATTATGGACGAAGTGTTTGGCAATGATAATTTTCTAAATTCATTAGTATGGACCTTTACGACAAGAAGCTCGATAAAATCATCCTGGAAAAGAAGTCACCATGATATTTTATTCTACAAGAAATCAACCAATCCTGTGTTTAATTGGGATGATGAAATGATTCTTGAACCGTTATCAGAGTCCACTATAAAGAAATATCGTTATGAAGACGAAAATGGTAAATATAGATTAAATGGAAGGTTCATTAAGGACAGCCCGATTAAGGGTGCAAAAGATGTAGACCCTAGTTATGAACTAACACATCCTGAATTGGTGGTAAGGGATTATTTGCGTGAAGGAAAAGTAGCTAGTGATTTTTTCTTCATAGACATAGAAAATCAAATGTCAAGTAATAGGACTGACTATCCGACCCAAAAGCCAGAGGAGTTGCTGTATAAACTTATATCTGCATCAACAAAAGCAGGCGATCTGGTTTTTGATTGTTTTATGGGCTCAGGAACAACCCAAGCAGTAGCTATGAAGCTGGGAAGACGATTCATAGGGGCTGATATAAACTTGGGATCAATACAGACAACCACTAAACGCCTTGTGTCCGTAGCCAACGAGTTAAGCCAACAGACAATAGACGATACAAATAAAAAATACACTGGTTTCGAGGTCTTCAACGTCAACAACTATGACGTTTTCCGAAACCCTGTTGAGGCTAAAGACTTACTGCTAGAAGCCTTGGAGATTCAAAAGTTGGAAATGAACAGTGTCTATGATGGAGAGAAAGACGGGCGCTTGGTTAAGATAATGCCTGTCAACAGAATAGCAACGCGTGCTGATCTTACTGAGTTGATAGCTGGTTTCGACTACAAGGCGTTTGAGGCTCGGAAATTGGATAAGCCGAACCAGTCTGTAGAGAAGATACTTCTTATCTGCATGGGGCATGAGCCTGACTTGAAAGCTCACCTTCAAAAAGAAGTACCATTTACCCTGGACGTTGAGATCGTTGACATCCTGCGGGACAAGTCCAATCTTGAGTTCAAAAGGGACTCGGAGGCAAAGATAGTAATCAAGGGGGGGAGCCTGAATATAGAGAAGTTCTACCCCATGAACCTGCTACAAAAGCTAAGTATGCAGAAGGATTCTGTTGCAGATTGGAAGGAACTTGTAGAAAGTATCATGGTGGATTGGAACTATGACGGGGCTATCCTGCAGCCCACAGTAGTGGATATACCAGGTAAGAATGATATGGTTGTCGGCAGCTACAAGTTGCCAATAGATGCAGGGACTATACGAGTGAAGATCACTGATCTTCTGTCTGAGTCTCTGGAATTGGAGCTTGCCAATGGCTAAGACAAAGACAGTTGATGCTAGCCTAGAGTTTGCGTTTTTCCACTACCTATTCCAGTTCTACCGGAGTAAGAAGGGTGAGATTCGTAAATATTACCGTGAACTCTCCAAAAAATTCCTTGACTTCAATGACCCTGATCATAACCCTAAGGCATTCTTGAGACAGCCTCAGTTTGAGGCGTTGGAGATTTATATCTTCTTGAAGGAGTTTCTTGGTAATGCTCCGGTACAAGACATTTTCAAGGATTGGCATGATAAAAGGAACCGCTTCGCTGGACGTGGTGAAGGAGGAATTGTTGGCGATGCCGCCCAAGGAAACCTGTTTGATAAGATAGCTGAAGACCAATACAAAACGGTTTTCACCCTCATGAGGAAGAACGCGAGGACGTACCCTAACTACATCTTTGCGCTGACCATGGGGACGGGTAAGACCATTTTGATGGCAACGTGTATCTTCTATGAATTCATCCTTGCCAATAAGTGGCCGAAGGATAAGCTCTTCTGCCATAATGCCTTAGTTTTTGCTCCTGACAAAACGGTCCTCTACTCATTGAAAGAGATACAATCCTTTGATATGGGGAAGGTTGTACCTCCAGAATATGTTAATTTTCTGTCGGCACACGTTCAGTTCCATTACCTTGAAGATGCTGGGACATCCCTTTCCGTACTCGACCGCTCACGTTTTAACGTCATTGTATCCAATACCCAGAAGATCATCCTTAAGAAGCAGCACAAGGGGAAAAGCCCCACTGAAAAGCTGTTCGGTTCAGGTAAACTAACCTATCAGGCTGGCTCAATCTATGACCAGGCCGCCGACCTATACGACTTTGACCAGCCAGAGGATGAAAGTGAGCTAACTACCAATCAGCGTTTTGAGAAGTTAACCAGACTTGAGCAATTGGGCATTTATGTAGATGAGGCTCACCACGCCTTTGGGAAGGCCTTGGCGAAGGATATGGGGATTGGGGCACAGACTGATACCAGCCTGAGAACCACTATTGACATGTTAGCCACGAGTCTGGAGAGAGCAGGAACTCATGTTGTGGCGTGTTACAACTACACCGGCACCCCTTATGTCGGGAAAGAGGTCTTGCCTGAAGTGGTATACGCATACGGACTGCAAGAGGCCATCAACAAGGGGTATCTCAAAAGAGTCAAGTTACATGGTTATTCTAATACCAAGTCGGAAGAGTTCATACAGGTTGCGGTTGATGACTTCCTGAAAGTGACTGAGGGGCTGAGACCGGAAGGGATGACCCCCAAACTGGCATTTTTTGGGACGACCATAGACGAAATAACCACTGAGTTGAGGCCAGCCGTAGAAAAGGCCCTAGCGAAGCATGGGATATCGCCATCAAGGATACTGGTGAATGTAGGTGACGAAAAACTGACCACCAATGACGACATAAGGGAGTTTAACCGGTTGGATAGTGTTGACTCCGATAAGCAATTTGTCCTGCTGGTCAACAAGGGGCGTGAAGGGTGGAACTGTCGTTCACTGTTCGGTGTTGCACTGTTCCGCGAACCGAAGTCGAAGATTTTCGTACTACAGGCTACTATGCGTTGCCTTCGCTCCGTGGGAGAGGCACAGCATACTGGGCAGGTCTATTTGACACATGAGAATTTGGAGACTCTAAACGATGAACTGCAACAGAACTTCCATATCAGCGCCAGTGACCTTGAAAACAAGGGGACGGGGAAGGAACCGGTGCAGGTCAGAGTGCTTAAGCAAGAGAAGATAACTCTCAAAAGGATTAAGAAGTCCTACAGCCTCACCGAGAAAGAACTGCAGGACGGAATCAGCCTGATACCAGAGAGAGGCGATAAGCAGCAATGGCATGACTTGACAGAGAAGTACTTTCTAATTCATACCATTCAGGAAGGATTTACCCCTGCGAAAGCCAGCACAGCGCCTAGCAAGACGGAAAACCTAACTGCGCTGAGGGAAAAGGTGACTTTTAGCGAAATTTCCTTGGTTGGAGAAATAGCCAGGTATCTAAACAAAAGCCCGCTAGATATTGATGATCTGCTGAACCGCACCAATGAGAAGACAGGTGGTCTAATCAGCCTGGTGAACGACTTTAACGAACTACTCTATGACATTATCATCCCCAGACTTTTCAGTGAGTTGTACAGCCTTAATCCGATTGAAGAGATAATAGAGCACGAGGTAGAACTTATCAAGGAGCCGCCACCCGGCAAGGGGTATTACGAGTCATCAGGGAAGCCAGACTTGATAATGAGGGTGACGGACGCTGCCGTCCAAAAGTACAAGGGGAAGAGCTTTCACCTTGACACCTACTGCTTTGACTCTAACCCGGAGAAAACCCTTTTTTGGGATTTGCTGATGGAAGGGAAGATAACGAAGGTATATTTTACCGGCATGCTGACGCACGGTCAGTCTGACTTTTTTATCCAGTACATTGACCCAGAATCGCATTCGGTACGGAGCTATTACCCTGATTTTCTTTTGCAGAAGGAAGACGGAACCTATGTTATCGTTGAGGTAAAGGGTGATAATATGATTGATGACCCTATTGTAAAGGCAAAGAAAGAGTTTGCTAAGCAAATTGCTACTGCCAGCGGCATGGAGTACCAGACCATTAAAGGCAGTGATGCCACAAACCGGCATTATAGGATGTTGTTATAAAGGTGGATAGTTGACTCTTGCAAAGGATTTTACACTTAGGAGGCTCTACCATTATGTCTCGAACCGACAAGGTAAGCGATGTACTAACTGTACTAACTGCTATGAGAAAGGACTTTCACCGCTACCCTCATAGCGACTCAACGGAGTTGCGAAAGGACGTTATTAACGGCATTGCTGAATGTGAAACGCGGGCCGGGAGGTTCCTGGACTTCCGATCAGGCCAGAGGACTATTAGCGATGCTTGCACTCGGCGTCTCAGACCTGAGATAACCAGCATGGGCCACTTTGACAACTTGGCCGACAAATGGCTAAGGCACAAATCAACTGATCTTCGAGACATCCTCTTAAGGCACTCAAATGGCAAAGCTCAAGACTTAGACGTATCAGCCTTCTTTCAAGATGGTTATTGAGCACATCAGTCATCGTCCGATTTGGGTACAGGGGGCGCCCCCCGGCAGTTACCTGTCGGCGCAGCCTTTCACTCACCCATATCGAACTTTACATAACGCGCAATTACGAGACGTAAAACGCATAGAACCGCCCCTAGAGGGCGGCCCTATTTCAGCTGTCTAACCAAAAGCGCCTTTTAGCAGCTTTCGGCATCCGCATCCATAGGCTTCCTCACCCCGGCCCTACTGCCCTGCCGTTAACCACCATCTTCAAAGTACTACCAGCCCTGAACGGCCGTCTTTCCAGATCAGACCATCTCCAGATTGCGGTTTTTTGTTTTATTTTTTGGTTGCCCAGCTTTTGTTCCAGGGAGATCTCGTTTTCCAGTCTCCGTGAATATCTCTATTACGACAATCCGCCTGTCATAGATTTTCCAGATCCACCATGATCTCCCCAACCCCCGAACACCATTCGCAGAAAGGCTCCAAATCGCAATCTGGAGCCTCTTTTCCTGCCGCCCTACCCTACCCTACCCTACCCTACCCTACCCTGCCATCAAGCCGCCGCGTCCTCCAGCACTTCCCCCACTCTCGCTGCCTGACTGCAGAAGCCCGCCGGATACATCACTCGCCACTCCCCAAGGATCGCCGGTAAGTCGCATTTTCCTGTCTTCCGCCCCCGAGAATCCCACCCGATCTCGCCGCAGCTCGCCATGAAAACGCCGTTCATT
>Ga0209123_1000918_pt1 | contig 33209 bp, 35 predicted proteins | sample BarGraIncu00431A_FD_184500 | JGI IMG/M metagenome (GOLD analysis project Ga0209123, IMG submission 184500) | Arctic peat soil microbial communities from Barrow, Alaska, USA - Barrow Graham LP Incubations 004-31A (SPAdes) (version 2) | ecosystem: Environmental > Terrestrial > Soil > Wetlands >... | reverse complement strand
TGTTCAAAAACTTCACTGGAAAAGCAAGACTACAAAAGGACGTCAACGACACGATTGGGAACGGGTCTTCGAAGAAACGATGAATCGAGTACTTTCCGGAGAGATGGATGACCTAATTCATAGCACGGAGATTCTTTGAAAATAAAAACCAACATATGTAAAAAAATGGATAAGGACTACGCCTTAAGTGGTGGTCGACTTCCTCAGACCGAGAAGATTTTATTGGTTGTATGTACCAAATAAGGCTCATATTTGCTTAATGGATACGATCAAAATACCCTCTTGACAAACAGAAATTATTTTAATGCAACGCTAGTGACCTCTATATGGCAAAGCTGAAATGAGCAGAGAAGGGGAAATGTTTTCAGACAAAAGATCAGAAGAGATTGTAAAAACAGTCGACTATGATTTCTCAAAGAATAAAACGTCTAGATATGTGAATATATACATGGGTATACGTGCTGCAATTATTGACGATTATGCAAACAAGTTTTTAAAAGAAAACTCAGAAGCAATCGTAATGCACATAGGTTGTGGACTTGACAGCAGAATTGAGAGAATTACAGAAAAACCATACCTATGGTATGATCTTGACTTCCCGGATGTAATAAAAGTGCGGAGACAATTCTACTCTGAAAGCGAAAAGTACCGCATGATTTCTTCATCGGTGACAGATTTAGAGTGGCTTGATAATATTGAGCGGACGGATTTACCTACGTTAATTATAGCTGAAGGCCTCACTATGTATTTAACAGAGGAAGAGATCAAGAAGCTAGTCTTAGCATTTAAGAATAAATTCCAACAGTCCATCTTTATATTTGATGCCTATTCATTGTCTTCAGTAAGAATGTCCCGCTATAAGAATCCAGTCAATAAAATGGGAGCAACGATTCGTTGGGGTCTGGATTCACCACATGAAATAGAAAAATACGCAGATGGAATTAAGCATCTCGAAACAAAATTCTTTACAAATGACGCAAGAATTGAGCGACTAAGTGGATTTACAAAGTTCATCTTTAAGTTGTTGTACAAGAATGTTATAGTCAAGAACCTTTATCGGATATACATTTTCAAAATTACTAAATCCTGAATTCCACACGACCGGATACCGTATATTTCATTTAGAAAAACGGTCATAACTTTCGGCATGGTCGCGATCCCCATCGCAATGTATACTGCCGCACAGGACCATGATATCCATTTTAAACAGCTGCATAAGGGAGACAACTATCCGATATAGAAAAACCTGCCTCCATTGCAGTGAGGAGATCAAAGCGGAAGACATTGTAAAGGGTTTTGAGTATGATAAGGGCAAGTATGTTGTGGTCACAGACGACGAGATAGAAAAGATTAAGACGGAAAGGGAACGATCCATTCAGATCCTGCACTTCACCCAGTTGGACCAGATTTCCCCAGTTTACTACGACAAAACATATCTGGCCGCGCCTGAGGCAGGGGGTGAAAAGGCCTTTGAGCTGCTCCGTGCCGCGCTGATGGCTGAACAAAAGATAGCTATAGGTAAAACCGTTCTGGGCACGAAGGATACGCTCATCGCGATCATTCCGCGCGAGGACGGGCTCCTGATTTCCACAATGTTCTACGCTGAGGATATTAAAGAGTTTCAAAAACACTATACGAAGCCCGAAGTCTTCGAGCCGGAACTAACTATGGCAAAGATGCTGATAAATTCGATGGACACACCCTTCGACCCCTTAAAATATAAAGACAACTACCAGACAAAGCTCCGCGCCCTTATCGAGACCAAAATCTCCGGCAAGGAGGTTGTGGCCCCGGAACCTGAAAGTATCGGCAAAGTCATCGACCTTATAGAGGCACTCAGAGCTAGCGTCGAGAGGGCTAAAGAAGATAAAGAGACGGCGTAAATATGACTGCAGAACCTTAATTCATACGCAGCGAAAGGAATGGTTATAAACTATGAAAGAAATTCAATTCTCAATCGAAATAAATGCCTCTAAAGAAAGAGTCTGGACAACTCTTTGGGAAGATATAACATTCCGTGACTGGGCAAATATTATTGATGAAGGCACATATATGAAGGGAGTAATGAAAGAAGGAAATGAAATCCAGTATATATCATCTGTAAATGGTTACGGTGTGACAAGTCTGATAGAGAGACTTAATCCGAATGAGTTTGTCTTATTCAGGCACCGTACAGACACGAAAGATAGTGGACAGCAGGAACGTGAAGAAGAGTGGACTGGTGGGACAGAGAGTTATTCTCTTACCGAAAAAAATGGAGTTACTGCATTAATTGTGAAAATCGATGTTCCACAAGAACAAGAAGAAACATTTAATATCATATTTCCCAGAGCTCTGGAGCGCGTAAAAACTCTAGCGGAAAAGGACAGATTTATATAAATCACCTACTTGAGAAGGAGCGATATTGATATTATGGTAAAACAATTTTGGATCAATCTGCCTGTGAAAGACATTAATAAATCAATAGAGTTTTTCAGCAAAATTGGCTTCTCAATTGATACCCAGTATGGCAACACCGCTGAATCAGCTAACTTAGTCATAGGAGATAAGGGTGTTGTAGTGATGCTTTTTACAGAATCCATGTTCAAGAATTTTGCAAGAAATGAAATCATAGATTCACAGCAAGCAACGGAAGTATTATTATCCTTCGACGCGGAATCCAGAGAAGAAGTCGATGAAATTACCAAGAAAGCTGTTGAGGCAGGTGGTACAATCTTTGGCGAGCCCGGAGATAATGGCTGGATGTATGGCAGCGGATTTGCTGATTTGGATGGTCATCGATGGAATGTGCTGTATATGGATATGAGCAAGATGCCTAAGGATTAAGAAATATTAGGTGGTCAAGGAGAAATTGTATTTGTCAACTGAAGTTGGGACAAAAGAAAACCCTTGGATATTAAAAACACCGCCATTATCATCTGAATATTTCATTTATAAAGACGTGAAAGATGGTAAGGAAATTCTTGTATGCACAGTGACTAAGACGGTTTTACATTATGATTATCGTTGTCTTGCAGATTTGCATGAAATGCTGAAATATAACGGTACTTGGATGGAATTGGGTAGCGCGGATGAACAAAAGCCAGCAAAGGAAGGTACCGTTGAGGCTTGGGCGAGATATCTGAGAATAACCCCGTCGGAGGGTGGTATGGTTTGAAAAAAGGCCTTCGGGGACGTTTTGCGATGTACATACCCCCATTAATGGAATTTCTCGGGCTTGCTGAACTAACCCATGAGGCAAGGGGTAATAAGATGAGAGCAAAGTAATTTGGGTTACAAACTTGTGTAATATTTCGAATAGGAAAGAGCCCTTGGCAATGCTGCTGGGGGCTCTGATTCATTATTCCCTTTGTATTCCCAAAAACGTGCCACAGCATTCGCCAGTGTTATAGTTGAAAGCTATCGCGAGGAGAGCGCTTACAAAATAGGGCTTAGGGAAACATCTTGCCAAGGAAAATGCCGACCAAAATGCCGACCAAAAGATTAGTAAGGACTTTAAGGACTTATTACTGTGACAAATAGTTGTGATGTCGCAATTATATTACTATTATACGCGAGATCTAGAAGACGCACGAACGCTATATAGCTAAAAAGTTGCGATAAACGCAACAAATTACCTTGGGGTGGTAGAGGCCGTGAGTTCGAATCTCGCCGCTCCGACCAGTAATCATGCGGGTTTCAGCCTTACTGATATAAGGTGAAACCGTGAAATAATGCAACCGTAATGCAACCGTTTGTTAGTTAGCTTTTCCGCTTAGTATCCTCTCTTTTTGGGGGGATACTTTTTTGTTCTTTTTTAATAGACCGTTCATGTTTACGCCTGCTGCTACCTTTACTTCTGGCATGACGTGGGCGTAGGTATTGCCTGTAGTAGCTATATCGGCGTGGCCTAGTAATATCTGGACTGTCTTAAGGCTTTCGCCACGTTCTAGGAGTCTTGTGGCGAATGTGTGGCGAATGAAATCCAAACGTTTTGATTTCATTCGTTATCCAAACTTAAATAAAATCCAAACCTTTTTCAAATACGCTAGATATTCAAGGATTTTTAATGAAGAAAGGTTTGGATTTTATTCTTTACTTTTTCATTGACTTAACACCGCAGAATTCTGCCAGTCCACCTTTTACATTTTTCCATTTCTTTGATACCTTTTTGTCGTTCTCATCTTCAAGTGTTGCAAGGGCTTTTAACTCTTGCTCTAAGGTAATATCAATATATACCATCGTTGTCTGGAGCTGTTCATGTCCTAACCCGACTTCCCGCTAAACATGACTCAAACCCCTGTGTCATCTCACTTCTTCATTTTAATTCTGGCACTACAAACGTTTACCCTTCACTGATCGATTTCTCTTTAGTTGATCTTTGACGTTTAACATTCGATATAGTTCCTTATGTTCGGATTCCGGTATCCCAGAGGACCTAATGTGGTGTATTTGGTCGTTTTCGTCCGTCATAATTATGGTTGTTCGCTGGTGGGTCGATAACACATCCTTGATCGTGGACCATCGTCGATGATCGCCATGGTTCCGAAGCTCTCGCTCAATCAGGATGAGCAGATGGTAAGCAAGAACGGATATAAAAAGATGTGCCTCCGTTCGCTCGGCTAACTGGTGGTGAACCGGTCGGAATCCCAAATCGGTTTTTAAGTCACGGAATGCTTCCTCGACCTTGTTCATCGACTCAATTCAATGGGGAGGGACAAGCATATGAAGCATGGACGTAAGCCCACAGTGGCACAGAGAGTCAGACTCAAGGCGTTGCTACCTAATCCAGAAAACTGGTTGATCGTGAAAGATTGCCCTTCATGCTTCCAAGTGGAACACCGGATCTCAGGGAAAACTCGAATGCTGGAAATAAGAAAGGAGCAACAATGCAGAAACTAACCTCAGGTCAAGTAAGCGCAATTCTTAGTCTGCACGAAACGGTACCAGCTATTAAATCCGCTAGCATAAGCAGCGGAACACATGGAGTGTGGGTGGATGTTCACGCCAAAGACAACGCTGACTGGAACGATTGCGATATGGCCTTATATCTAATATTTCCTAATGTGTACTACGAGGGCAAGCCAAGGGAGCACGAAGAGGATGGGATGCGCAACAAAATATATCGTATCTTTGACCGGTCTGGAGTGCATGTCAGTTTGTACATGAAGAATGCTTTCGGGCAAAACAAAAAGGTCCCTGCGTCAACAGAGACCCCAAAGGAGTGTTCACACCATTATTCTACCATAGATTTGGAAAAAGTTGAATCGCTGATGGGCCGAGAGAAGTATCTGGAATTCCACGAAAACCGCGACGGTCTTCAGGAAAAGCATAACGATTATGCGGGAAGGAGGCCTGGGTAAATGTCCATAGCCTTGTACGAATTATCAGAGGCCCACAGGAACATCTTGAACATGATTGACGAAGAAACACCTGACCAAGATATCATCAAAGCTCTATTGGTCATTGAGGGACAGATCGAAACTAAGGCATTGAACATTGCCAATATCACCACTCTCGAGATGAACGATCGCTATGCTCAAACCCAGCCAAACCCTCAGTCAAAACATAACCTACCTCAAATATGTATCCTTGCGCGATTGGCTGCCGCCCTCGGAGTGTCAATAAAAGAATTGGTTGAAGAACGTTGAGGCTCTTACTTTTTTTTGAGGTTAGTGCCTTTTTATTTTTGTGGGTACTTGCAACAAACAAACCCCCGTTGGCATAATTTGGAGTGTAGACGAAAAGGGGGAATTCATACAATGTATCATCATGTTCGCAGAGGTCAAACTTTGCATCATATAGCTAAACATCACAGGACCACTGTTCAAGTTATAATAGTTCTAAATCCACACATTCATAATCCACATTTGATCTATCCTGGTCAAAGAATTAGAGTTCGTTAATCAGTTCTTATAATATTAAAGGAGAGCTTAATTGCTCTCCTTTTGGACGTAGATATATGGCTGTTATTGCAATTTGATATATGTTATGCTCGTTATAAGAGATTATAAGAGACCTGAAGAGGGTCTTTTATAATTGGGCTGAATTAAACCATGCTGACACGAAAACCTGTATTTTGAAGCATCGCCTTTCCTGGCCTCGGCAAGTATGCAACGCTTAGGATTAATAGAATACAAGAAGTTTTTCTTGTTTTGTGCATGATTATTACAGTTCCAGGAGGGGACGTCTAAGGGCCTCCCGTCCATGGTCGGCTCTGAGTTGCGGGGCATGGCCCGCCATCCTTGGCGGGGATTTGGGTGCGTTATATTTTGTTCTCATTGTCAATAAAAATGATAAAGGGAGTGATTATTTGAGTAGATTTACTTTTATTGCATCTGACTATGAGTTACCAGAAATTGATTTGTCCGGTATTATTAAGGGGACGGTTAAGGAATTAAGGGAGATGAATCTGAATCATCGACCGGAATCATTCTGAAATCTTGATAAACTTCGTGATGATATTGAAGCAATATTTATTCCGGATGGTATTGATACTGGTGGATTACAAATATCAACATGTGCCAATCCGCCAGACGGAACAGAAGAATACATTAAGAAAAGATACATTTATTGGCTTGGTGGAAACTTTGGTATTAATTGGACAAACCAACTTCAAGAGTATTTAATTACTAGCATCCAAGAAGGTAATCCTATTGAGCTTTGGTCAATTTGGTTCGGGTGGATTGAATTTGAGGAGATGTTATATAAAAAAATAGAATTATCTAAAATAACCAGCTGTGATTTTGAATTATTAGATCAGAGGGATTGTTGCTTTACTATTGAGTGATATCATTGGATACATAATTTGGTATAGAAAAGGATTATTTGGAATGGGAGCTGTATAAGGACCGGACGTCAGTGACCGGTTCTGAATCTGGGGCATTGCGCAGCGTATAACAATGAATTCCCAAAATCTGAGACGGTATGAATGTATTAACCAGACTTCAGTAAAAACTCTGAATTAATGCAACCGCTTTTCAATAAGCTTTTTCCACTTGTATCCTCTCTTTTTGGGGGGATATTTTTTTATTCTTTTTTAGTAAGCCATTATTCACTCCTGCGGCTGCCTTAACCTCCGGCATAACGTGGGCGTAGGTGTTACTTGTTGTGGATATATCGGCGTGGCCTATTGGAGTAAAGCAAAGAAAGAATAATCCGAATTTAAGATTATAGCTTCTAATGTAATAAAACGAGCATAAGTGTAGCTATATTGTATAATAGATGTGGTGCTATGATGATGGTAATGGAAATAATCAAATAATTCATTCAGTATATTAACGCATGGGGGTAATTCACACAATCATGGAGTTTAATGAGCTAATTATTAGAGGGGAGTCATGCTATTCATGAAAAATAGTGGAAACTCAATAATATCATCACAGCGATCAATTATTGAGGAAGCTTCCTTTACGCCTTTCCTGAAAAAATTAACAATTTTCTGTAGTGGCGGACCTTTTTTAGATGGATATATTTTGGTTATTATTGGAGTTGCCTTAACTCAGTTAGGTCCTGAGTTAGGTCTGAACTCATTTTGGTTGGGTATGATTGGCGCATCTTCTCTTTTCGGCCTTTTTATTGGAGGGGCAGTCTTTGGATATATAACTGACCTAATGGGTCGTCAACTGATGTATATGATTGACCTTATTACTATAATTGTCTGTTCAATCGCTCAAATATTCGTTACCACTCCCATGGAACTGTTTATCTTAAGGTTTATTATAGGAATAGCAGTAGGCGCAGACTATCCGATTGCAACTTCTCTCTTAGCTGAATTTTCTCCGCGAAAACATCGAGGTACCATGTTAGGGATACTGATGATTATGTGGTATGTCGGAGCGACGGCCGCAAGCCTTATTGGCTATGCCTTGTGTGATGTAGCTGGCGGCTGGCGTTGGATGCTTGGAAGCGCTGCCATTCCGGCGTTAATAATTGTACTAGGACGACTTGGTACGCCCGAGTCCCCTAGATGGCTAGTCAGTAAAAATCGTCTTAAAGAAGCGCGCGCTGTCGTGAAGATGGTATATGGACCTGAAGCAGATCTTATAGATTTAGAACAGACTTCTGAAAAAACGAAGATTAGTAAGATATTTACAGGAGAGTACTTGAAAAGGACGATATTTGCCAGTTTATTTTGGATGTGTCAAATTGTACCTTTATTTGCGATTTATACTTTTGGGCCCACCATTCTTGAGCTATTCGGTTTAGGTCAAGGCAAAGTTGCCATACTTGGTGATTCACTCATTAGCGTTATTTTCCTGATAGGCTGTATTCCCGCGTTGTATTTGGTGAACTCATGGGGACGGCGACCGCTAATTATTTGGTGCTTTGGGTTCATGACTTTAGGCATGTTGATTTTAGGTATATTTCCTAACGCTTCGCCTTGGATTATTATTTTAGGTTTTGTAATCTATGCATTTTTCTCTGGTGGTCCGAATGTTCTAGAGTGGATCTATCCAAACGAGCTTTTCCCAACTGAGATTCGAGCTTCTGCAGTAGGTTTAGCAACCGCTGTTAGCCGTGTCGGAGCAGCTATTGGAACGTTTGCTTTACCGTATTGGTTAAAATCACTTGGGGTAGAAACAACAATGCTCATTATGGCTTTCGTTACCTTTCTCGGATTGCTAGTATGCATTGCCATGGCTCCCGAGACAAAGGGCTTAACGCTATCTGAGGCAAGCTCAATTAGTCCAACAAGTCCAAAATCAGTTGAATTCTAACGTTACCTATGTGACTAAAAAACTGTTCAAAGAATGTTTTAACGAAGGCTCACTTAAAGTGGGTCTTCGTTTTTTCTCAATAGGGGTACCATTAAGTTCCAAGCTTTTATTAATGGCTATCTGAGGAAAGTATCGTTTATGGGTGCGTAAATTAGGGGCAAGTTATGAGAATCTAGGTGATCGGCTGGTAATCATAAATTAAATGTCAAAATACATACAATAATCAAAAATTTAGTTTATTGCTTCAAATGTAGTAAAACGAGCATAAATGTAGTTAAAATGTACAATAGATATGGTGTTATGATGATGGCAAGCGAAAAAATCAAACAATTCATTCAAGTATCAACATATGGGGGGGGATTTCACACAATCATGGAACGTGCTAGTAGATAATTTAAATTCTTAGTTCGGTGTTGATTACGTTTCGTTTTTAGGAGCTATTCTCGGTGTTAAACTTGCCTACTCGACGATAAAAGCGTTCCGAATAAAATAAAGTCTGGGGGAATTTATAGTGTTAAAGTATACTTCTGAACAACATGTCTACGATATTAATGGAGTAAAGGTAGGTGGACAACCAGGACAATACCCTACTGTGCTTATCGGTAGCATTTTTTATCGGGGCCACAAAATTGTCAACGATGCTATGAAGGGGCTTTTCGATGAAGTGGCAGCGAAAGCCCTCTTAGATCAAGAAGCTGAGTTGAGTGCAGAAACGGGTAATCCATTTATTATTGACGTTTTAGGGGAATCGGTAGAGGCTTTAACCCGTTATGTAGAATTCGTTATGAAAAACTCTAAGGCACCTTTTTTGTTGGATAGCATCAGTCCTGTGGTGCGAATAGGTGCTTTGAAAGAGCTTTGCAAGGATCCAGAAGTACGTAAACGATTAATTTATAACTCAATAGATGAGCATTATTCCGAGGAAGAGTTGGCCGCTATTAAAGAAAGCGGAATTAAGACAGCCGTCATTCTAGCGTTTAGTAACAAAGCTCTAAAGCCTAAAGCTAGAATTAAGCTGCTGATGGGGGATGGAGAGAAAGAAGGCTTAATTGATGCTGCTAAAAGAGCGGGAATCGAGCAGTTCTTGATTGATCCAGGTGTCTTGGATGTACCAAGTGCAAGTTGGACAAGTGAGGCCATCAATGTAGTCAATGAAGAATTTGGTTACCCCGGAGGCTGTGCACCTTCTAACGCGGTTTATCTGTGGAAGAAAATGCGTTCCAAAGGAACTCCATTTTTCGAAGTGGCTGGGGCTGCCGTCTTCACTTATCCAGTAACTCAAGGTGCCAGTTTCGTTCTCTACGGTCCTATGGTAAATGCTCCTTGGGTATATAGGGCAGTTGCAACGACCGATGCGATGATGGCCTATAATAATAAACTAACAGGTGTTAAATTGGGGACAAATGAACATCCATTGTTAAAGATTTTCTAATTAGGGTTACTTCAAACGAAACCTTCCAAAAATATTTAAAGGGGTGTTAGCGATGTTACTTAAGTATGATGTTTTAACACAGGAACAGGTCAAGATAATTCATGATGAAACGATCAGGATTCTTGAAGAAGTCGGTATGGACTTCGAATATGAACCGGCATTGGAGATCTTCAGGGCTGAAGGACAAAAGGTAGAAGGAAACCGTGTTCATTTTACAAGGGAATTCATCGAGGCCAAGGTTAAACTCGCACCGTCTCAATTTACATTGCATGCACGTAATCCTGAACACAATCTTGTCTGCGGTGGCGGAAATATAATTTATATGCCAGGTTATGGAGCTCCCTTTATCCATGAAGTTGATGGTACTCGTCGCAAAACTACGATGCAGGACTATGATAACTTTGTTAAATTAGCAGGAAATAGCAAAAATATGCATATGACCGGTGGGACAGTGGCTGAGCCACAGGATATCCCAGATGAAATTAGACATCTCAAAATGCTCTATAGCTCCATTAAAAACTCAGACAAGTGCTTTATGGGCAGTGCTGAAGGCCGAGAACGCGCTGAGGATTCAATTGAAATCGCAGCCCTGCTCTTCGGTAGTAAAGAAATTATTAAAGAGAAACCAGTGCTCATTTCACTCATTAATTCATTAACTCCGTTAAAATATGATGAGAGAATGTTAGGAGCTATGATAGCCTATGCTGAAGCTGGCCAAGCGGTGGTCATTGCCTCGTTGGTAATGGCTGGCTCAACTGGACCCGCAGCGTTAGCGGGTACGTTGGCTCTGCAAAACGCGGAAGTATTAGCGGGGATAGCCCTAGCCCAAAGTGTTAATCCTGGAACTCCGGTTGTGTACGGCTCTACCTCAGCACTTGCTGACATGCGTAATGGGGGTCTTTCCATAGGCAGCCCGGAGTGTGCATTGTTCATATCAGCCAGTGCTCAACTTGCCCGCTTTTATGGCGTTCCTAGCCGTTCCGGCGGTGGATTGAACGATTCCAAGATTGTCGATGCTCAAGCTGGGTATGAATCGATGATGACTTTGATGGCGGCAAGCGTCACGGGTATCAATTTCGTTCTTCATACGGCAGGAATATTGCAATATTTCATGGCGATGTCTTACGAAAAATTCATGGTTGACGATGAAATAGCGGGTATGCTCTTGCACTACATGAAAGGCTTCAACTTTGATGAGGAGGGTTTGGCCTTCGATGTCATTGCAAAGGTTGGACCCGGAGGGCATTTCCTTACTCAGAAACATACACGTAAAAACCATAAAAAAGAGTTCCGTACACCTGAACTGAGTGATCGTACTGCGTTCGAATCTTGGTCTAAGGATAAACTGGATACCAACCAAAGGGCCAATAAAAAGTGGCAAGAAGTTTTAGCTAATTATGTACCACCAGCTCTTGATGAAAGCATAGATAAAGTACTATTAGAATTTATCGCAAAACGTGATAAGTAACCTTTGATATCCCAGAGGTATCCATTTTAATTGAAATTGGAGGAATAGAAAATGAATGAAGTTTTTGAAGGCTTAAAGCAAGCGGTTATTGATGGTGATGAGGACATTAGTAGTGAACTTTCTCAAAAGGTTATTGACGAAGGGATTAACCCTGTTGAAGCAGTACAACTTGGATTGATTAAAGGAATTGAAGTGGTGGGAGAGTTATGGAAAACTGGAGAGCTCTTTCTGCCCGATGTCATGATGTCAGCTGAGGCAATGAAAGTTGGGCTAGGTCTTCTTGAACCAGAAATTGCTAAATTGGGGCTGAGTGAAGGAAAAAGCAAAGGTAAAATTGTCTTGGGGACTGTAGCAGGTGATGTTCATGACATCGGTAAGAATATCACAGGTGCTATGTTTACGGCAGCAGGCTATAAAGTTTTCGACGTAGGCACGGATGTAAAAGCGGAGGATTTTGTCACCAAAGCCCTAGAAGTTGGAGCAGACATCATCGGTGCTAGTGCCCTCTTGACTACAACAATGATCGGACAGAAAGAGATCGTTGATTATTTAGTAGAGCATAATCTAAGGGATAAGTTCAAAGTCTTCGTTGGCGGTGGCCCTACTAGTCAAGCTTTTGCTGACGAAATTGGAGCAGACGGATGGGCAGAGTCTGCTGACGGCGCAGTCCTCCTTGCCGACAGTGTAATGGCTAAATAAGTTGTCATGCTTAATTAGTTAGAGTGAGATACTAATCAATTAAACTCATAGGGACGTTAAATATAAACGTTTAAACCCCTATGAGTTTGTTTTTTATAAGCTGTTAATAAAGTTGATCCCTGATTCTATTAGACTGGTAGCTCTCCACATGCCAGTATTGTAGATACAAATCCAAGGATCTCAAAGCATTAATTATAAGAGGGGAGTAATGCTATTAATGGAAAGTAACGAGAAATCGACAAATCGAACGGTTCTGTACGTTTCTTCAGCTATTATCTCGATATTTGTCATCTTCGGAATGTTCCTACCTAAAGAAATGGGAAAGGTTGCAAATGCCTCGTTTGCATTCTTAACAACTGATTTCGGTTGGCTATACTTGTTATCGGTTGCCTTCTTCACAATCTTCATTTATGGCATCGCGTTTAGTAAATATGGCAAAGTTAAGCTAGGGAAAGACGACGACGAGCCTGAATTTAGTAATTTCCAGTGGTTTTCCATGCTGTTTGGAGGAGGCATGGGCATTGGGCTTGTATTCTGGTCGGTTGCCGAGCCTATGATGCATTACCTAACCCCACCAATGGGTACAGGTGCTACCCCCGAGGCTATGCGCACGGCCATGAGAGTTGTTTTCTTCCATTGGGGTATCCACCCCTGGGTAATTTTCGCTATATGCGGTCTATCTCTAGCATACTTCCAATTCCGAAAGGGTCTGCCGTTTTTAGTTAGTTCTGCTTTCTATCCGCTCATTGGAGACGGAATTTATGGACCTATCGGCAAGACGATTGATATCTTATCCGTCTTTGCCACAGTATTCGGCGTTGCCACTAGTTTGGGCCTTGGCTCTAGCCAGATAGCCACAGGGTTGCAATATATGTGGGGAATTCAGGCGACGCCAGTGACTATCTCTATCGTCATAGCGGTCATGACGACAATTTTCACCCTGGCCACGATCTCCGGTCTGCATAAGGCTATGCAGATCGCTGCCGATATTAAGGTATGGCTTTCGATCGGTTTCATGGTGTTTATCTTCTTGTTTGGTGGTACGGTCTTAATCCTGAACAACTTTACAGATACTCTTGGAGCTTATTTACAGAACTTTGTTGGTCAGACTCTGTGGATGGGCAACATAGATTGGATAAAGGGCTGGACTGTATTCTACTGGGCATGGTGGATTGCTTGGGCTCCGTTTGTCGGACAATTCGTTGCCCGTGTCTCTAAGGGGCGTACCATCCGCCAATTCGTGTTGGCAGTAACGTTACTACCTTCCGGATTCTCCATGATTTGGCTTTCGATTTACGGCGGTGCTGGCTTCAATCTTGATAAGCTCTCCAATGGAGCCATTCAGGCTGCTGTAAAAGCAGACTATACTACCGCCTTTTACGCGACACTTCAACAGCTACCGTTGTACTCGATTACCGCTCCCTTAGCAATTCTCCTCATCGTTGCATCGTTTGTAGGTGCTGCAAATTCAGCAACCTATGTACTGGCCATGTTGACGTCCAATGGTGACATGAACCCTGGCAAGAAATTACGTAGCTTCTGGGGTATTATGCAAGGCGCTTTCACCATCATCCTGATTCTTGTCGGCGGTGGTACTGCGGCATTGGCGGTCTTGCAAACGGTTTCAATTGTCGCGGCATTCCCCTTCATGCTGATCATGCTAGCCATGTGCTATAGCATTTATAAAGCACTTGGACAGGAAAAAATTTAGACAAAAAATAGACTAATCTTTAATTTAGCAAATGTAACGTTGTCCTAATGGTAAATATAAAGAACACCTAGGTTGTGGAGGCCTGGGTGTTCTTTCGCACAACCAGGAATTGGAGGATGATGCACTTGAGAATGAAGTTGATCGGTTGTCAATCGACTATGAATGAAATTCAAACACAAGGACTTAACCAGGGGATGGACTCTGAATTTCTGGATTACAGCTTTCACGCTCGGCCTGATAAGCTTCACAATAAACTCCAGGAAATAATTAATGAGAGCCAGGATTATGATTTAATTATCTTGACTTATGGCCGGTGTTCTAATTCAATGCTGGGTTTGATATCACCTCAAGTGCCTCTTCTATTTCCGGGGACTCACGATTGTATTGGCCTAATGTTAGGGTCGACTACTAGACATATGGAATTATTCAAGGAGAATTCCCTTACGTACTATTTTAGTCAGGGATGGTTGGACTATGGGCGAACTCCTTTAGCAGAATACCTCGAATATGAAGTGAAATATGGGGAAAAGAAAGCACTTAAATTAATCAAAGCTTTATATGGAAGTTATCGAAAGGCAATTTTTATTACGACACCAGGGATCAACGATCTTGAACGATACCGACAGAAGGTTCAAGAAATCGCAGATTTTTTCAACTGGGAAGTCAGAGAAATTGAGGGAGATATACGCCTCCTCAGTTCAGTTGTTAAAGGAATCAAAGTACCTGAATCCATTTATGTCGAAGCAGGCCAAGTCATTACTTTGGAAATGCTAGAGGGAGGGCAGCATGAAAATAACGATCATGCCAAATCGAGTCATTGAGAGCTTCAAGGGCGAATCCATAATGGAGGTCCTAATTCGTCACCAAATCCACTTGCAAAATGTTTGTAATGGTAAAGGTTCATGTGGTAAATGTAAAGTGCGATTCCTTTCAGGAATTCCGGATGCGACCCCGTCAGACCTTAAACATTTGACAATCCAGGAAATTGAAGCAGGATTTCGCCTTGCATGCGGAGTGAAAGCACAAGCAGGTATGGAGATCAAGGCAGCTTTTGCTGAGCCTTTTGATAGAAAAGAAGCAGTTTCACTAAATATCCTTAAAGTAAACCTTGATCACGGCTTGAAGAAAGTGACAGTCCGAGTACCTAAGCCTTCACTTGAAGATGAACGAGGAGATTGGGACCGTCTATGTCATGAACTATTAGAGATTCTTAATCTTGAGACAGTAAGTATTAAGATGTTTGCGCTTGATAAGCTCCCCACGGTTTTACGAGACAAAGATTTTTCAGTGACGGCTACATTATGGGGCAATGAGGTCTTAGATCTTGAAGCAGGGGATACGACTGGAACGCTTTTTGGTGTAGCAGTAGATATTGGAACGACAAGTGTGGTGGTGAGCCTTATTGATTTGAACAGTGGTAACGTGATTCGCGTTATTTCCCTTGAAAATGGACAAACAGCTTATGGTGCAGATGTCATATCCCGGATATCCTACGCGCGGGAGAATAGAGACAAACGGTTTGAACTTAAAGAAGCCGTAAATAAGACGATTAATAGTTTAATTAAACGCCTTACGGACGAAACCGGAATTTCTAAATATAATATTTACAAGATGACCGTTGTAGCCAATACTACGATGAATCACTTATTTTTAGGCCTAGATACCTCTCATCTGGCAGTAGCTCCGTTTGTGTCAGTCTCTAATAGTTCTATGGAGTTATGCGCTTCAGAATTAGGGATAGAAATAAACCCAGAGGCAAGGGTCTTGACGTTTCCAAATATCGGGGGCTTTGTAGGGGGGGATACGGTCGGAGCAGTGATAGGGACGCCCGAGCTCTTAGAAAAAGGCAATCATATTCTAATTGATTTAGGGACAAATTGTGAATTGTTTTTAATAACCTCGCATGGAATGGTGGCGTGTTCAACAGCAGCTGGACCAGCTTTTGAGGGAGCCGGCATCGCGCAGGGAATGAGGGCCAAACCAGGAGCTATTGAGGCGGTAACAATTAATGACGGCGGAGTAGAGATCAAGGTTATTGGTCGCCAAAAAGCAATTGGGATTTGTGGGTCAGGTCTTATTGAAGCGATAGAGCAGATGAAGTTAGCCGGAATTATTAATAAACAAGGAAAAATAAACGATCCCAGAAAAGCCAGTTTTATTTCACCACAACTCAGAGCACGGCTAAGAACAGGGGGCAAAGACGGCCGAGAATTTGTACTTTCTTATGGTGGGAAAGAAGGCACTGATGTCTTTTTGAACCAAAAGGATATCGGCCAATTGCAATTGGCCAAAGGGGCTGTCTGTGCTGGTATTAAGACGCTAGTAAATATGATAGGTATCTCAATCAAGGAGTTGGACTCCGTTGTTTTAGCAGGCACTTTTGCTACCTATTTGCAAGCACGTAGTATCTTGGAAATAGGTTTAGTACCCAATATTAGTCCGGGAAAAATCAAAGCTGTGGGTAATGCGGCCCATGTGGGAGCGATGAGAGCACTACTCAATCGAACAGTATTCAACGATGGCATAGAACTAGCTAAAAAAGTTAAGCATGTTGAACTAGGTGGCAGTAAGGCCTTTACGAGTAATTTCATGAGAAGCATGTACTTAGAAAGAACGGATTAAATTAACAAACTCTATTCGATAACAAATTTCTCCGAAGAACAAAAGCCTTTCACTTCAACTGAAGTGGAAGGCTTTTGAAAATTATAGAGGTAATGGAGTTCCTGAGGTGCGCTGTTATAAGCTGATTCGTTTGGCGGATAATAGCTTATTTAGGTTATCATTTACAAATGTGCGGACTTCAAAAGCATCTTCAAACGTATAATCTGCTCCTATTTCCTTGGCAAAGGCAGCCGTTATAGGTGCTCCACCCACTATAATTTTAACTCCTTTACGTAATCCTTGAGCTTCCAGTTCAACGATCACATCTTTCATGACAGACATAGTTGTGGTCAACAAGGCCGAGATCATCAAAATATCAGGGTTCTCTTTGCGCACGGCACTGGCAAATTTCTTAGGAGAAACGTTAACGCCAAGATCAATAATTTTGGCACCAGTCGCCATTACCATCACTTTAACAATGCTGAGACCAATATCGTGTAAATCGCCTGCGACGGTACCTAAGATTATTTTGCCAAGGCCTTTTTTGATGGGTGCAGTTAAGAAGGGTTCAATAACAGATAGTCCGGCATGCATTGAATGGGTGGCCATCAAGACCTCTGGAACATTAACCTTTTCCGTGCGGTATTTTTCAGCAATAATGTTTATCCCTGTAATTAGTCCTTTTTCAAGAATTGAACTAGCAGAATATCCTTGTGCTAAAGCTTGTTTGGTTAATTCTAGCGTTTCCTCAGATTCACCTTCTGCAATTGAATGGATGATATCATCAAATATCAATTTGATCGCTCCCTAAAATAAGCTATTTTTATAGATCAAAGGAGTTACTCCAATATATTTTCGAAATATTTCGGCGAAATAACTTTGGCTTTTAAAGCCTATTGCTTTAGAAACCTGTTCAACGCTGAATTCGGGTTTCTTCATCAGCTCTACTGCCTTTTCAACACGGACTCTAGTTAGGTAATCGTTGAAGGTACAATCTAATTCTAATCGGAATAAACGAGATAGGTGGGAAGGGCTGATAAAAAGGTAATCGGCGGTTGCTTTAAGTGTTAGTGGTTTATGGTAATTTTCCATAATAAACGTTCGAGCGTTATTAACTAAACTGAGATGCTTTTTATCTGCAAGTTTAAAGATTCCATCAAGGAATTCTGCAATAACTTTATGCACTTTGAAAAAGAATTCTTCGATACGTTCAATACTATTAATCTCATTATTGAAGTTTTGAAGTTTTAGCATGACTTGTTCTGCATCCGCTCCTCCTTCGAAGGCTGCTCTCGATGATAGGGAGGCCAATTCAAGTATCCGTATTTTAATCGTCGTTCTATCACCGGCGGTTTTAGTTAAGAGGTCAGTTAATAAATCCTTCAAAGTACTTTCGGCCCTGGTTTTATCACCAAGCCGTATATAACTTAGAAAACGCCTTTCTTTTTTCAAATAGGTTTTGTAGTCTGCAAACTCAGTGATATTCTGCTTTTTTCTATTTTCTAGAGAGGCTTTTATTTGAAGCCTCTCTAGATGATAAGCATTTTCCTCCTCCATTGTATGAATGTTTCTTTTGACTAAATGATTGACAACAACAAAAAGCATATCGGCAGCAGCTTGAGACTGCTCAGGGGAAATTATAGGAAGACTTTTAACTTTTTGTTGTAATACATCGAAATCTAGATCATTGGAATTGCTCTTTTTTAACTCGCGAAGAAAGAATTCATCGGGTTTCCACAATAATACTTGTCCGCAAATAATACTCCCCAGAAATACTTTATCCAATATGATTGGGACTGCCCAAATTATCAGGCCAGCATGGCATCGAAAAAAATAGGGTTCACTCCATTTTGCTGCTTCTAAAGTTGCCTCTTTATATGAATCTAAACATTTCTTTTCTCCTTTAGTTTGACAACGGATAAATTGACAAAAATCACTTCTGCTTTTATTCCCCAATATAGCAAGCGTTTCACCTTTCCTATTAACGGCTTCAATGTGTAAACCCGTAGCCTTGGAGAAGCTGCCAAGAATTTCGTCTAGGTATTTAGGATCAAGAAAACTTTCAATATTTCGCTTAGGCATTGTATCCCCGCTCCATTTATTATTTTAATCTCTAAAGAAAATTGGCTTAAGTTACGAACAAATAAAAAAACAACTACATATTAATATTTCTCTGTCTATACGTTTAATACCTGCAGTTGTTAAGATTAATATAGATGTTCTTAACCAATGTAATGTGCGCGTGAGATTCGGGATGCCCTCTAAATTTTACGGTTCATCAATTATCGAATTGTTAGAGTTTTTCCATAATTCTTGGCCGACAGCCTTGTTGGATGTTGCCTTAATTGATCTTCAATAACTTAGGGTTAATTATTTATGGTATAATATATGTAAGTAATTGTAAGTGGAATGAATGTTAAGTTTAGGGAGGGATTCGGAATGACTTTAGCGCAAAAGATTGAGCGGATTTTAAAAGATGAGTTAAAACCTGAAAATATTAAAACAATTATAGATTTAGCGGAATTTTTAAAGGTTAGAGAAAGCCAAAAGAAATGGGATGAAATTAATGAGTCCGAACATGAATTTATCACATCAGAGGAACAGTCCCATCTTGAAGAAGTAAAAGCAAAAGGTCAATTTATTGACCAAGATGAACTTCTACAAGAATTGGGGATAAACAAAGATGAGATACAAAATTAAGTATGAAAAAGATTGTCTTAAATACTTGAAGAAATTGGATAGAAATACCCAAGTTAGAATCATTAATGCTATAAGCCAACTACCGTTTGGGGACGTAAAAAAACTGCAAGGAGATATTGCTGACTACAGATTGAGAGTTGCTAATTACAGAATTGTATTTAGCAAAGTTGATGAACACATTTTAATTAGTATCATCATAATTGCTCCTCGTGGAGAAGTTTATAAGAGATTATAAGAGACCTGAAGAGGGTCTTTTATAATTGGGCTGAATTATACCATGCTGACAAGAAAATCTGTATTTTGAAGCATCGTCTTTCTTGGCCTCGGCAAGTAGCAGCGCTTAGGATTAATAGAATACAAGAAGCGTTTCTTATTTTGTGCATGATTATTACAGTTCTAGGAGTGGACGTTTAAGGGCCTTCCGTCTATGGTCGGCGGGCATGGCCCGCCATCCTTGGCGGGGATTTGGGTACGTTATATTTTGTTCTCATTGTCGATGAAAATAAAAAAGGGAGTGATTATTTGAGTAGATTTACTTTTATCGCATCTGACTATGAGTTAGTAGAAATTGATTTGTCCGGTATCATTAAGGGGACGGTTAAGGAATTAAGGGAGATGAATCTGAATCATCGACCGGAATCATTCTGGAATCTTGATAAACTTCGTGATGACATTGAAGCAATATTTATTCCGGATGGTATTGATACTGGTGGATTACAAATATCAACATGTGCCAATCCGCCAGACGGAACAGAAGAATACATTAAGAAAAGATACATTTATTGGCTTGCTGGAAACTTTGGTATTAATTGGGCAAACCAACTTCAAGAGTATTTAATTACTAACATCCAAGAAGGTAATCCTATTGAGCTTTGGTCAATTTGGTTCGGGTGGAATGAATTTGAGGAGATGTTATATGAAAAAATAGAATTATCTAAAATAAACAGCTGTGATTTTGAATTATTAGATCAGAGGGATTGTTGCTTTACTATTGAGTGATATCATTGGATACATAATTTGGCATAGAAAAGGATTATTTGGAATGGGAGCTGTAAAAGGACCGGACGTCAGCGACCGGTTCTGAATCTGGGGGCATTGCGCAGCGTATAACAATGAATTCCCTCATGTCTTAGACCGACGGGGGCAAGACAGAGAAGTTGCTCAGACCGTTTATTCGGAGTTGCAGTTGACTGGTTTAGGCTTAACGTTGGCTTGGTCTACGGTGGGTCGCCATTCCGAATAAACTTAGCGGTTAGCTATTTTCAATTAATGGGGAATATATCGATGGTTGGGACTCTTATGATGTAGACTTATATGATGAAGACTTATATGATGAAGAAGACAATCAGTTGTGGCTTGAACATAAAGTTCATGGAAGTTTGGTTGATGTGGCTGTCATTCCAGCCGAATCATTATCGCTAGCGAATGTAATAATTGCCAATAGTTGTAAGGGACCAAATGCACTAGCCACCATCACAGCACCTAGATATTAATTAGGAGACTTAAAATGACAAATAAAACAGTTGCGCAAGCAGCCGGCTTGATCGCTGTAGCTGGTTTGCTTTCACGAATATTGGGCTTTTTGCGAGATGCACTGATTTCAGGATTTTATGGGCCGGGTTATATCGTGGATTCCTATGTTGCAGCTTTTGTTTTCCCCGATCTAATATATAGCCTTTTGGTTGTGGGAGCCTTGAGCTCGGCTTTTATACCTGTACTTTCCGGTTATTTAGCTAAGGGAAAAAGAAAAGAAGCTTGGTACACTGCTAGTGCTGTTATAAATTTGGTCGTGGTGATGCTAAGTGTGATTACCATCCTTGCCTTAATCTTTGCACCTAGAATTATGAGCTTGTATATTCCCAAGGCGCCGGATGAAACTAAAGTACTAGCCACATCGATCCTGAGGATTCTGATGCTTCAACCTATCTTGCTTAGCTTAAGCGGGTTTAGTATGGGAATCCTTAATTCACTAAAAATATTCGGCCCCTCGGCTGTTGGCTCGATAATATATGCTCTGTGCGTCATAATTTCTGGCACCCTTCTAAACCCTATTATAGGTATCAAAGGATTTGCAGTGGGGGTACTAATAGGGGCAATGGGTAATTTCCTTATTCAGATTCCAGCTTTACGCAAGGTCGGTTTCACGTATACTTTTACGTTAAACTTTCGGCATCCGGGGGTACGTAGAATTGCTTTCTTAGCCTTTCCAATTATTCTTTCTTTTGGACTGGGGCAGATTCCGGTGTTTGTTTATGTGCATCTGGCAACTGCTTTGCCAGAAGGGAGCTTAGCATCTTTCAATTTCGCCTATAAATTACAACAATTGCCGATAGGTATCTTCGCATACAGCGTGGGTCTTGCCATCTTTCCTACTTTGACTGAGGCGATCAACCTAAATCGCTGGAAGTTGTTCCGGGATTCCTTTTCCCTTGCACTCCGCAGCATAATGTTTGTCACTATTCCAATTTCAGTAGGAATGATGATTCTGGCCCAGCCCTTAATTAGCGTGGTATTCCAGCACGGGGCATTTACATACCAAGATACCTTGGCAACGGTACCAGCGCTAGTTTTCTTTGCCTTTGGTATTGTGGAACAATCGGCCACCGTAATTTTGCCCCGAACCTTTTATGCTTTACAGGACACGTGGACGCCTGTATTGCTGAGTGGTATTACCTTGGTTGTAAATATCGTGTTGATGAATCTGTTGGTAAGGCCGCTAGCCCAAGGCGGCTTGGCCTTGGCTATATCGATTAGCGGTATTGTCAATATGCTTCTATTGTTATATTTTTTAAAGCGGAAGATTGGCCTTATAGACGGTCGGCGAATACTAACTTCGTTGAGTAAAATATTATTTGCTTCAACTATTATGGGTATGGCTGTATGGTTCGCGTTCCGTTACACTTCAACATTTGTTGATACAAACTTTTGGGGTTCACTAATTAGCCTAGTTGCCGGCACCTGTATTGGCGCGGTCGTATTTTTGATTCTAGCAGTAGTTCTACGGATGCAAGAATTAGAATATATACTCCAGATTGCGCACCGGAAGATCGCAAAATAAGTAATATTGTTGACCACAGCTAAACATGCAATGATTACGATGAAGTCTTCTTATGAAGCGTAGAGTAGAAAATTGCCGGACTCCCATTATCCATATCTGTTGTGACGCATTTGTAAGATATAGCGTAGCAAATTTATATTTAAGTGAGGTTCGTATCAATGAAAAGGGAATTTAATAAGAGGCTCTCCTATTCGTCTATTCTTTTTGCTGTTATAATAATTGTATTTTTCATCTTGTCAATTTTGCATGCTGAAAACTTGTTGATACGTATTATTTTACAAACAAGTCAAAGCTTGCTTACTGGATTAATTGTCATACATGCTTTTACGGTCCGAAAACAAAAATTGTTAGGCTATTTCCTTATAGGATTATTTGTATTATCACTATATGGTTTGATAAATACAATTTACATTGCCGTAAGTTAGGTGCATTCACTCTTAATTGAAAGTACATAATGAGCACTGTCAGTAGTCTCGGATATGTCACATTATTCCTATGTTGCGACGCATTATAGGATATTACGCAGTAGTAATCAGCGGGATAGTCATCTGAAGGCTGGAAATTTAATAATGCTGAGTGAGTGTGTTTATTTGGCAAAGAGAAGAAGGCAGTGGATTTATATATAAAGACTATCTGAAAACGGATGGCTTGGTGGCAAGAACAATAATGGGCCGCAAAGGAATTGATGGGAAATGGTTAATTAGTGACTTTACTTCAAGTCCATACTTAGTTCCTTCAAGTGTCGGTACAAATGCAGAACCAGAAAAAATTAATGTCTATAACAAAGGACGCTTGGCGGTGTTTACAAAAGGTACTGAAGGGTACGAAGCCCTAAGCGTATATATTTACAAAAGAATTAATGAAATATCTGAAAACAACATCCTGACAGCCGCAATTACAAATGAACTTGTTTCACAATTTAAACAACAACTTACTGTTGAATTCCTATATTCAAGTCCAGTAGAATTCTGGTATCCTAATGGCTCGAAAAAAGTGATTACCCAATTTCTTATCTCACCTGCTACTCAGTCCCATACAGTTTTAACGTCGTCCCCAGCAGATAAAGGACCTTATTCTCCTTATGAGTACAACGGAGGACTTTTTGAGGTTAAAATGGATTCATCTTATGAAGAATTGTTGCTAAAATACTCTCCACTAATCCAGAAGCAAAACTAATAATGTGAAGTAAATTTCAATTTTAGAGTAAGACTATCTAGAAGGTCGGTTTAATTTGTAATTATAGTTTTTGTCAAACGGGAGTGATAGATTGTGAGAAAAATATTAGTTCTTTTGATCTTAGTTGGTATATTTATTACGGGCTGTAATAAAGCAAATGTCCACCCTACAGACTCAATAAATAATGTTAATAATCCACCAGGAATTGACCAGTCGGCTATTCCAAATGTTGAGTTTACAACTGAAGGTTTTTTCTCGGCTATAGATGGAGACATGTTGTTAGTTCAGAACAAAAATGGGTTACAAGTAATTAATTTAGCAACGAAACAGGTGGTAAAGGAAATATACTCAGTCGGTACTCAAGGAGCTGATATTTCTGGGGACATTGTTGTTTGGTCAGACCTGCGAAACGAAAATAGAAATCTAGGAGAACTCGGTGATATCGCAAAGGCAAACGCAGATATCTTTATGTATAACATTAAGACTGGCGAACAGAAGCAAATTACTACTGACCTCTCGGCCCAGTTGGACCCAAAAATCTGGCAAAATTATGTCATCTGGCAAGATAACAGAAACGATCCTGGAAAGGAATATCCAGGAAAGTGGAGTCTCAACTTGTACGACCTAAATACTGGGAAAGAACAAGTTGTAACGTTAACCCTTGCGTCTCATAGTACCTATAATATTCACGATTTTCGAGTGGTTTGGGAAGATGATAGAAACAACACCGCTTCAAATAATGTTCGAGGAGGGGACAATCTCCCGCAAAATAACAAAGATATTTATTCCTTTGACATTAAAGAGAACCTGGAGATTCCAATTGCTACAGGCCCCTTGATGGAAAGCAAACCAGATGTTCATGGTAATTTTGTTGTTTGGGAAGATAGAAATAACGGAACAAATAATGCGGATATAATACTGTACAATATTAGTACGAAACAGAAAGCCCAAATTACTAAAGACAAAGTTAATCAAGCAGACCCCAAAATTTTTGAGAATTGTCTGGTCTGGATGGATGAACGAAGAGGAACTTCATCAAATGATGTTTTTGTCAATGGGCATCCCCCTAACTCAGATATTTACATGTATAACCTCAAAACTCAGACTGAAAGACTTCTTACTGGCGACGAACCCCAAATCTTACCTTGTATTTCGACAAACTGGGTAGCGTTTATACTATCAAGACAAGTGGACCCCGAGATTGAAGTAATAAGATATTAATAGAATTTGGCAAGGTAGCTCTGGCAAATCATACAAAGATAGAGAAGGTTACTTCTCCCTTTCAAAATTTAAACATAGCGAGATAATGTACCGGTTTTTGGTTATTTATAGGTAAATAGACCAACTTTTAATTATTCGTATACTGTGACTTAAATATTATTATATAGAATATAAAGTAGTCGTAGAATTAACTAGGAGGGATGTAGGGTGAGAAAAGCAAACATCATTCTAATTGTCTTAATGGTGTTTATAGTTGTTGGTTGTTCGAACAAAGAAGTTATTAAACACAACTATACTTACAAAGGGGAAAATGAGCTTTGGACTGCTGAATATAAGGTGAATGGGACTGGCACATTCACTAAAAAGGATAATAAAGCGTATTACCAAAGCAATTCTAGCTCCACATTAACAATATCATATAAGAAGGACCTATCGGATTTATCCCAAGTAAAACATATAGAGATATCTTATGAAAGTAGTGCTGGGGCTAGTAAATTGAATCTTAATTTTGACGATAACCCTCCTAATGAAAAAAACTATATGCTCAAATCTAGTAGTAGAGGAGGAGCAATAGAAAATAAAGATGAAATAATAAATGTGAAAATTAATCTTGATGGTAATACACAAGCAATTGAACTGAAAAATTTAAAATAAAGAACCTTGTATCGCTCGTCCTGCGGGACTAAATCCTCTAGTCATTACCCATCCTGTCCTGCTCGGGTGCGGGTTTGAAGAGACCGCAGGACGAACCAGTACGCACGTATGGGGAAGTGCGTACCTGCCTGCGGGCCGTCCGTTCACGAATTCCCGCTTACGCTAGGACATGCGCGACCGGGGCCGGGAACCACGAATTCCCTCCTTCGTCGGTCATGTGCGGAAGGGAGCAGGCCCGCCTAGCCCCCATGCTAGAGCATGCCGGGCCAGGTGTCGAAATAGGAGCACTTACCCCCACCATGCGGGGATGGTGGGGTGAGTTATACCACTATAGTGCTGCCCGTGCGTCAGGCGCAACTACAGCAGAAATATATGAATCAGTAGAAATTGGCAAAATGGTTAGAGAAAAGACGAAAGAGAATATGGAAGTATTGATTAAGAAGCTGACTGAAAGTAATTCCGATTTCGCTTGTCTATGCCCTGCGTTTTCTCTTTAAGGGTATAGTCTGATTTGCGCTTTGAGAGTAGCCTATAAGCGGGTTTGGAGGGTTCGGTGCTTGGCTCTGAGAACAAAAATTATATCTTTCGAAAAGCTAGGATACACAGCCTTTAGTTTCTTTATATTTTTTTCTTGTGACAATGAGGTAGATTATCTCGAATATACCAATGCTGTTGATGATAATTAATGCTATATAGCATCCAACTTGTTTAAGTCTGGCAGCTCTCCATAGAGCTAAGCCTTTCCAGACCACGGCCCAAATGATTAGTGGGAGAAATATATTAGGATTATTTAATATGGGTTGAATGTTATTGAACAAAATATCAGCTCCTTGTAGAATGCCTCATTAAATAGTTTTGCATTGTTTAAATTATTATTCGTGTAGTAATATTTATAGCCTTTGCTACTGTCATTAATGCGATCCCGCTAAAGAAAGTTTACTTATAGCCAACAGGAGCCCTTTTGAATCAAAATCGCCGCTCACCGTATAATAGCGGTCTGTGTGATTCCATACAATTATCCCCTTAACCGGTTTAAGACTGAATTCCAGGTAAGACCCCTCGACTTTCGCACCAGCAAAATCAAAGCTGACAGGAGTTAATGGTAATTGCGGCGGCAAATTAGCATGCGCAAATTTACTCTGGGTCACATTTAGTTTCGGCAGCGGGTCCCCAGGGACAAAGTATTGAGTCACCAATCCACCTTCTCCACTCGACATTTTAATCCACTGGTACTTAGCCTGGTATATCCCGCCAGTCTCGCCTTCCTTCGAAAGATAGGGTTGCTCACCCATTCGCTCCTGCACTTCTTGAAGCGTTATCTCCTCGATACCTTGAACGATATCCTGATCCTTAGTCTTATCTTGCACTTCGATATCAGTCGGTAAGATTATATTAAAGAGCTCATCAGGCAACCCTTGATTTAATCGTAGTTCTCTAACCACTTTACGTTGTACCAATTCATGGTCGGCATTGTACAATTCCGTCACCAACGGCATCCATGTATCCTTATCCATCCACAAATGAGTCACCATATCACCCTTACCGTTCGCCTTCTGGTTGAACTGAAGGTGCAGAGCAGGGCGACCATTTACGTATTCTGTACCCAACGGACGACTATCTTTATCTGCAGCCATTAACTTGAGAGAATCGGTAAAATCAAGGCCCATTTGCTCCTTTAATCCCTCACCAATTTTAGTTTTAACCGCCTGTTTAGCATCTTTCATATAGGAAAGTACTTCAATTCCTCTGACGACAACGACCGCTTCACCCATTATTGGATGATGTGATTCTATTCGGTACACATCTGGAGTCTGAAACCAAGTATGGGTTGTCAAGGTTTGGGGGGAACCCTGTTCAAAGCGAGTGTCATCGACGATTTGCTCATAATCCTTGATTTTTGCCGTTACGGTCTGAATCTTTTCCATAATTTCAGCTGAAGTGAGCGTCAGTTTACCTGTCAACGTGTGAAGCAATGTCAGAAAGTCTTTATGGCGTCGAAGTTCCTTCTCCCATTCCGGGTGTCCAACCAAATCTAGTTCAAACCTCGCCCGCTCCGCCCCATTCATCGTTCCCTCCAAATAGTTATAAAAAACGCCTGTTAACTCACGTGCCATTGTGTTATCCACGGTAGTATCCATTGTCTTTTTCTCCTTTCGTCCTTCCCTAAATACCTCCAGTTCATGTTGAAGCCTTTCACGAGCACGAAACAAACGTGATTTGACGGTGCCCAAGGGTATTTGCTTCTGTCCAGCTACTTCCAGCAAACTAACTCCCATCAAATCCACGTCTATTACGACTTGTTGTTGATCAAGAGGTAATAGTTGGAGAGCCCGAGCCAGTTCGCAACGCAGCACGACCAACTCATCCACCGCCAGGCCTAAATGCTGAAGAATCCCCTCATCCAGACCCTGAGTTTCCCGTTGTTTTAGCCGAAGAATCATATAGACTTCGTTCGTGACAATGCGACGCCACCAAGAAGAAAAGGCCGCAATCTCGTCGAGAGAATGAAGGTGCGTATGCATTTTAATCAAGGCATTTTGCACTGCATCCTCTGCGAGATCCTCATCACGCAACAGTGCCCGTGCCTGACGCAAGGCTGGCGGATAAACCGCAGCTAGCAGGGACTCCCACGCCACTAGGTCGCCCGCTTGAGCCTTCTTAATCATCCCTGCATTTTGTTCAATCACACAAATCAACTCCCAAATGATAAATTAATAGTATCAGACCATAGACTATTAAAATCTTCTGCCCTAGTGGGAAATTTATCTCCGAGCCAGCAAGTGAATTTTAGTCTTTGTTTTAGTCTTTGTTTTAGTTTTAGTTTTATCCTTCTTTCTTTTCTTCGGCTCTACTACTATCTTCTAGATGCATGCTAACGCTTAAAAGTTCCATCGTTTCGCTTTTTATTTACTCATTTTTTCGCCAGTAGGGGCACGCTGCAATAAGCCATCGCACAACGGATTGTTGGAATGCGTACGGAAATCTGGCTTTTTCCTTCTTGTTATGGCTTAGTGTACGAAATCAGCGTTATGTTGGCGGTACACAGATATCCATTTATAGCACTTTTGGGGTGAAAGGGCACGTGGAGTACTTAATAGTGCTATATTTGCGGCGAGTGGCAGCCCTGGTATGACCAAGAATAAGAATAGGAGTATCATTCAATTTAGGAGTAATGAGCTCCTTGGAATTAACTCTCATCCCACTTGACAGTAAATGAATGATCGTTTATTATATATTTATCATCAATTTTGTCCAAAAGTTAGGCGGCGCGCATGAGAAAAAAAGATGACGAAAAGCAAAGATGCATTAAGATTGCAGTTGTGCAGTTGATTCTGGAGGAGGGATTCCAGGGCACATCGATTTCAAAAATAGCGAAGGCCGCTGGCGTATCTCCAGCGACAGTATATATCTATTATGAAAATAAAGAGGCCATGCTGAGAGAAATTTATCTGGAATATTCTGAAGATACGATTCAATATTTGCTTCAATGTTTAAGTCCCAATATGGTGGGGGAAGAAATCATTGCGGAATTGATTCGGCGATATTATTTCTTTATTATTGAAAACAAAGAAGTCTTTCATTTTATTGAACAATTCAGTACCTGTCCTGTTCTGCAGAGTAGTTGTGGTTTGATGAAGGGTCCGGAGGATTTAAATCGGTTGCTGACGGATTTAAAGAAACGGCAGATATTAAACAACTTTAACAATGATAATTTGTACGCTATTTTGTTTTCCCCTGTGAAAATGATTGCAGTTAAAAGTTGTGAGTCTGAAAACATTGCCATAGAACGCTTGGATGAGTTGATTTATATCATTCAAAAAGCACTGCTTAAAGATTTTTAAAATCTAGCCTGATCTAAGGGCATTTGATCTCAAACGATTAGATTTCTATTAGTTCTTGAGCGAGGGTAATAGCTCGCTTCCCTATTTAAAGGACATTAAACGAGCATTCGTTTATGAAAGAGGAGATAATTTATATGATATTAGCAATAGAAGATCTTGTTTTATTACCAGGAATGACTTATCCATTAAGAATAGATCGCTTTAGCGAGGATGAGCTGGTCTGTATTCGAGACAAAAATCAAGAAATTGTGGCGTTGCCATTAAAGCGGCATAAGGACCGACATGAAATCAACGTGGAAGATTTCTACACAACAGGCGTTGCCCTTGAAGTACTAGAGGTGAACCCCAGCGAAAAAGGCTACCATGTTCAAGTTAAGATCTTAAACCGTGTGGAAGTATCGGATATCAAGATTTCAGAAAACATGATCACGGGGAAAACGGTTTTGGCGCAGGAAGTCATCGACCTCAACGAAAACGGCCAGAAAGAAATGATGACCTATATTCAAAACATATCTCATCAAGTTGGAGCCAAATTCAGAGAGTCAGAGGGTATTGTAAAAGCAATTGATGAGATAAAGGATCTTAATGTTCTGATAGGATATATCTCACGTTTTCTTCCATTCCCAAAAGAAGAGAAATACACCTTGATGGAAACAGCGTCATTAAAGGAGCGTAGTTTGACGTTTATTGATTATTTCTTACATTACAAAGAAGCAATTCAGCTTCAGATTGAAATGTCGGAACGGTTTTCCGAAAAAGCCAATAAAAATTATCGTGAAACAGTGTTGAGGGAACAACTGCGAGAGATTCAGAAAGAACTGAATGAAGACGAACCAGCCGGCATAAAGAAGAAAGATTATAAAGCACGCATTGAACAGGCACACATGCCTGAAGAGATTCATTCGGCTTCACTAGAAGAGTTAAGCAAACTGGAAAGTCAGAATCCTGCCAGCTCGGATTATCATGTGATTCAAAACTATTTAGATCTTCTTGTAGAACTACCTTGGGAAATGAAGGCGGAGAAACTCGTCGATATTGGAGAAGCTCGGCGTATCCTAGATGAGCAGCATGATGGCCTAGAGAAAGTAAAAGATCGTATCATACAACATCTCGCGGTCATGCAATTGAAAAAAGATAAACAGGGTTCTATCCTTTTGCTCGTGGGTCCTCCAGGAACAGGGAAAACAAGCCTGGGCAAGAGCATCGCGGGAGCATTAGGCCGAAAATATACTAGACTCAGTCTGGGCGGTATCCGCGACGAGGCTGAAATCCGTGGGCACCGCAGAACTTATGTAGGTGCAATGCCCGGACGCATCATTCAAAGCATTAAAAAGGCTGGCGTAATGAATCCTGTTATGGTTTTAGACGAAGTAGATAAATTAATGACGGGCTATAATGGGGACCCAGCCAGCGCGTTACTCGAGGTGTTGGATCCTGAACAAAACAATACCTTTACAGACCATTATTTGGATTTGCCTTACGATTTGTCCAACGTATTTTTTATTGCCACAGCAAACTCACTTGAAAACATTCCCGGTCCCTTGTTGGACCGCATGGAAGTCATCCAGCTTTCCAGCTATACAACGAATGAAAAGTTTAACATTGGTAAAAATCATTTAATTAAGGAAGCCCTAGAAGAACATGGCTTAACGGAAGCTGATGTGCAAATCAGCGATGAAACCTTAAAAAAAATAATTTCAGACTACACCATGGAGGCCGGGGTCAGGGGACTGAAAAAACAATTGGCCGCCGTTGCCAGAAGTGTCGTGGAAAAGATTGTACTGGGAACCGTTGCCAAACCTTATGTTACTGAAGTGGATGCCTTGGAGGAGATTCTGGGCAGAAAAATGTCCAGGCATGACATGGCTCAGGAAATTAATCCGCCGGGCGTTGTCACTGGATTAGCGTGGACGCCGGTGGGGGGCGAAATTCTGTTTATCGAAGCAACAGAGATGCCTGGAAGTGATCACATCATCCTAACAGGTCAGTTAGGAGATGTTATGAAGGAATCGGCAAGAATCGCTTTAAGTCTTCTGAAATCGCGGTTACCTATGAATGCCATTCAGTTTAAAGATAAAGACTTACATGTTCATGTACCGTCTGGAGCCGTTCCCAAGGATGGGCCGTCAGCAGGAATCGCGCTATTTACGGCATTTGCTTCTCTGATTACCGGGATCATGGTGGATGCGAAACTGGCCATGACGGGGGAAATTACGCTTAGGGGCGTTGTTCTTCCAATCGGGGGATTAAAAGAGAAATTGATAGCTGCGGAACGTGCTGGGATCACCAAAGTCTTGATTCCTAAAGATAATGTTGCTGATCTAAGGGATGTCCCGGAAGAAGTTAAAAGTAAGGTTCAAATTGTCGCGGTGGAAACCGTCGAAGATGTATTGAAAGAGGCCTTAGGGATCGCTTTACCTAAGATTGAACAAGTCCTGACAGGACCTGGATTTTTCACCAAGTTAATAGATCAGCAAAATTAATTAACTAAATATAGTTTAAAGAAATGAGGAAATGAAAATGACTGTAACAAAAAATACGTTAATTGGGGAAATCTTAAAGGCAGACCAAACTACGGCACCGTTTTTTTTAGAGATGGGAATGCATTGTCTGGGTTGTCCTTCTTCCACTAGCGAAAGTCTGGAGCAGGCTTGCATGGTGCATGGTGTTTCAGTACAGGAACTGATTGATAAACTAAACAAGCATATGACAATATAAGACGGAGTATTTCTGTAATCATTAAAACGCTCGTTGGAAAAAGGAGTACCTCCCTGTACTATGCAAGGTGTTGGCTGACAACCGAGCCTTAACAAAACGTACAGGAGGTACTCCCAAATGAATGATTATCAAAAACACCGAATTATGCAAGTAGTAACTTATAAATCGAGTAACAGCAGGTGATTGTTGCTTTTCACAACAAACGGTGGAAGGGGTACTTCTGTCTCCATCACCCAGACAGGTAGCATCTCAACGGTTGACGGTGAAACCTATAAAGCAGGCAACACAGCGCTGAACAACCAAAAGGACATCAACCTGATTGTTATAAAGTTTAACGTGTTCTTTACGCAAAGTTCATGGAATGGTAACAAACATAGTTTATGATAAATACAGCAAGACCACTCGTTACTTTACGGTTGAAATATAGACCTACTTCTCTAATTCCCCTTTCTAGCGAGGGGGATTTTTTTGCCGAAAAAAGTAAGCCACTATCTTGTAGGAGCTCACTTAAAGATTACTGTATCTGAGGTATTTGGTCAGTTAGCATTGCTTGTAATGTTATTTGATGGTGTAAACTTTTTTTCTATTGATCTTCTACTTTAATTGGAGTGAGGGCTTATTTGTTTTTGTCACATATTCTTCATACAAATGACACGGAAATCTAATAAGTATATCTTATAATGAAGATGTATATAATTCCTTTGTGAAACTAATTAAGGAAAGGAGGTGAAAGAAGAATGGGATTGATATTAACCCTAGTATCATGCGGTATTATATGCTCCCTATTAAAGGGTTTCTTTGTAAGCGCTAGTAATAGCGATTAACCTCTTCTCAAATTAATTTAATACATCTCCATTATAGCCTTAACATATTCTCCATACAAAGGTCATGGAATAGTAACAACTTTATACTATGATAAGAACAACAGATAAACACCCGTTATTCAACGGTTGAAATACAGATCGAACTTTCTTCTCATTCCTTTCCTCCTCTACTACCCCTCCTTGTGAGGGGTTTTTTTAACGTATCAGAAAGTATAAGTTTTCGGGGTACCCCTTTACTTGACGTATCAGAAAGTATAAGTTTTCGGGGTACCCCTTTACTTGACGTATCAGAAAGTATAAGTTTTCGGGGTACCCCTTTACTTGCGAATTAGGTAAAATGGAGTTATGGAAAATAATATTTTGAGGCAGATTTTTTTTGATAATGAGAGACACTGGGATAGATTTG
>Ga0209123_1000917_pt1 | contig 33275 bp, 46 predicted proteins | sample BarGraIncu00431A_FD_184500 | JGI IMG/M metagenome (GOLD analysis project Ga0209123, IMG submission 184500) | Arctic peat soil microbial communities from Barrow, Alaska, USA - Barrow Graham LP Incubations 004-31A (SPAdes) (version 2) | ecosystem: Environmental > Terrestrial > Soil > Wetlands >... | reverse complement strand
AGGCGGTGCCAATCTCCCTCTGCCATATGCCTACATAGCGACGAACGGCATCGTAGCCCCCGTCATAACCTTCCCGCTGCAACTGCTCGAAAAGGATTTGGGCACGACGACGATGGCGGACAGGTTACCCTTCTTTTGCGCAAAGGCTGCCGGTGATGTCATTAAGGGGCTCGCTGAACGCTTCCAAGATGTGGAGTTTACGGTGTTTGCTGGGCACACCCACAATGCAGCAGACTTGAAGGTTCTTCCAAATCTGAGGGTGCTTGTGCATGATCCAATATCCAGAGGAGTGAATTCGCGATGGGCTGTGCTTTGTGCACCCCTTTAGCGAAAGATTGCGATTTTGAGATGACTGTTATCCATGGAAAACCCGGAAGGACCTTATATGTGTGAATCAGATTACAATTTTGCCCCTAATCGGCGTTTGGTGACCGCCTGTGGGTCAACCTCTTTAAAATACATTAGGGGATGGGTCAACTTAAACGCAATACCTGGTCGATGTTCGAAGCCGATCCACACACGACAGGTTAACGCTCTCCTGCCTCACCTGCACTTAATGGCCATGCGACTTTCACCAGTGGCACGGCGCACTAAACAGGAGGATTATCATGAGCATCGACAACCAGGGCTCGCAAAGACAGCGCGGGCGTAAAGAGGGCAGCAAGAATGCTCGGCGGGAGTTGCCCGCAACAATTCACCCAGAACAACGATTGACGATCGAGCAAATGGCGATACTGAGCAACAAAAGTCTGTCGTTTTTTTATACTAACATGTGCCTCGCGAAAGCTGGTCGTAAGCATACTCCGATGCCGCCAGTGCGAAGGGTGGGGAGGAACGTAGTCTGTCGTGCTGCTGACTTTTTCGCCTGACTGGAGGGTGCAGAATGTAGCTTACTCTCTTGATGCTGAAAAAATGAACAATCAAAGCTTGCCTTGGACTAGCGGCAAAAGAGGAGTCGTTATCTCCTTTCTTTGTCGTTTTTTTAGTGAAATTACTGAACAATGTGCCGCCAGGGATGATCTTCATACCCTCTTTTGGAAAAACCTACCAATGATGTCCGCACGATAGTTATCAAAGACAGACTTGAAAAAGTCGCTAAATGAGTGGGGGATGTCTAGCCAACCAGATTGAACAGTCGGAGGAAACTGAGACTGAAACGGAGACGGAGACGGGAGCAGCACATAGAGGCGAGAATGCCAAACGAATGCAACGGTCGTAGAGATGACGACCGGGCAAACATTGGAAAACCTGCGGAAAAAGGGGAAAATCCTCCATGCCCATCTGCTACATATATGCTATATATCTAGTATTTTTGAAGGGAGGGCAAAAAATAAGAAGCTGGACGATGACCGTAACTGCTTGATTTTATATCGGTGCGAGAGAGCAGACTTGAACATCCATATTCAAAGGTGCCAGACTTGCAATCTGGCGTGTGTAATATTTTCGCCAGCCCGGATGCGAAAAAAGGTGAAAATTCTTCTACCCCTTCTGATGCTACATATCTGCTACATATCTACTATTTTTGGAGGGAAGACAAAAAAATATGGGTTGGATGATGTCCTTAACTACTTGATTTTATTTTGGTGCGAGAGAGGAGACTTGAACTCCCATACCCGAAGGTGCCAGATCCTAAGTCCGATGAGTTTCAATAACTGGCAATAATAAATAACTTAAACCACCTGTATTGACGAGGTTTACGCCAAGAATCTTTGTTGGCATCTATGGAATAATTCAAATTTCGTTGTCCCAATTGTCCCATGAATGTCCCAAAGGATTATTTAACCTGGCGAGCGTGAGACGCCCTGGTCTTCTCTTGGATGGTTGCTATGGGGTTGCGAGGGACTTGATGCCGGGATGCGTATCATGGTTGGTCGCCGATGGGGAGTAGGTAGGCCCGTCTTGGCCGAGGCAAGGATGGTTGGTCGCTCAACCTTAACATTTCTGAACATCTGCAACGCCGGTGCAGCTGCCAACAACCTTGCGTTTTATATACATCTGTCAACATCTGTCAACATCCCCGGCACACACACTCTACATATACATGCTGAAATCATTGACTTTTTTCTCGGATGAGTGCCCCCGTCACCAGACGGGGACATCAACAAAAAGGGCGGCATTTTGAACATAGTATGTGCAGTTTCTGCCTGTTTTTGACAGGTTTCTGTGCCTGGAATGTTGACTCTTGCTGCAAAAGGAGCCACCGCCAGTGCGCCCCACAGCAGATTAGCCGTCAGCACCCGGCCTCAACCTCATCATTTCTCAATATTACCCTTCCATCTCGCTACATGCTCAATGCTGAAATCATTGGCTTTTATCTTTCTGGTTATGCCCCATTAGGTACTCCTCCAGGTCGCTGCGCTTGTAGTAGACGGACCGGCCAATCTTGGCATACCTGGGGCCCTTCCCGGCACTGCGCCATAGGTACAGTTTGTCGATGGTGGAATTCAAGAAGGTGGCAGCCTCCCAAGAGTTCAGGAGCTGGCCGGCCATGGGCTGCTCCATCTTCTCCTGGTACTTCTTCTGCTTTATTTCGGTGCTCTTCGCCCTCTTCTCCGTCAGCCGGCGCCAGTGTTCGTCGAGGTCCCTCTGCACCTGCTGACGAAGGCTCACCGGCTTGGCGATCGGCGTCGAGTTGGCATAGTAGGAGGTCATCCCCTCGGCTGCACCTTGGCGCGCGGCCTCTTTGATCTGACCCAGGTAGCCGGCGGCCATGGGCCCAGTGCTGCCAGCAGAGAGAGCGGCCTCTATCCGGGCCAGCCGGGTCAGAACCTCTTCCATGAATTTGCTGGAGTCCATGTGGCCCTCACTTTGCTTGTTCAGTGGCCTTTGCAGCTTTATTGGTCGCGCGCTTCTCCGCTCTTGCTCGCGTCTCCGCCAACTGTTTCCGCACTAGCTGCTCTGCAAATACAGGGTCCGACAAGGCCCTTGCCTCTTCGGCTGCTTTCATCGCCGCCACTTGAGCCCTTCGTTGATCCCTAGAAATCCGCTTCTGCTCTTCGTAGGGAAGGGATGCCCAATAAGCCGCGTCCATCCGGGCCTCGCTCATCTCGTGCGTCACCCGGTGGAGTTCCCGGGCAATGGCGCGGACGTCGAGCCGGCGGACAACCTCGGTAGCGATGGCGGCTATGTCTTCTGGATCCAGTTTCATTTTTTGGCTCCCTTCATTGCCCGCTTAGCATGTCTCTCGACCCTCGCCTCGATATTGCGGGTAACGATCTGGTCGACTGTCGGTCCGGTAGCGAGTGGGGTGCCAGAGTAGGTTAGCCCCGAATCTGCCGCTCGGAGCTGCTGCACGACCAGTGGGGCCAAGGCTTCAGCAAGGGCCTGAATATCATCAGGATGGAGCCTGACATGGTCCATAGTCCTCTCCTTTACACAATGGCACATCTCACCATTCCGGACACTCTCAGTTGATTCTACCACGTGCGGTTGGCAGGGCGACAGGCATCTTAAACTCAGCTGTTGACGTGTCTAAGATATCCAGAGATGATGGATAGGCAAGGGCTTGGTAAGTCTGACGTTAAGCAGATGCAGAAGGTGCAGAGAGGTAGCAGATGATAAAAGTGACCATGATGGACGGCAGTGAAATGCACCTGAACGAGGATCTCATAGAGATCATAGCGGAGACCCCTGATACCCACATCACACTCTCCAATGGTAACCGCTATATTGCTCTGGAGCCTGTTCAGGTGCTGCTTGGACGAATAGTAAACTTCAAAGCCTCGGTGATACGGCACGCTGCGCCGGTTGCGCGAAAACGGCGCCACCGATTACCGACGTAAGGATGTTCATTTTTTGAATCCTTTGATCTTTTGAACCCGTTTCAGCTCCGCAATCTGCCCGGCCGTGATCCGCTTGCGCTCCGCTTCCGGCAGACTGGCGAAAAACTCGGCATCCATCTGACGAGATTCTGCCGCGCGGAGCTGACATACGATGAGTGGGGCAAGAACTTCGGCTAGTTGCCGGAGGTCTATCTGCCTCACCACTTCTGCTGCGATCGCAACTGCATCTTCATGGTCTAGTTTCATATGGCCTCCATTTGGGGAAGGGGGAACCTGTGACCAGTCCTCAGATGTGAGGAGTGGTGGCTGGTCCCCCGTTTGGGTGAGCAGGCAGCACTCTCACATTTGAAATGGCGAAGTCAGACAGACTCTGAAGATTTTGGACAAGTGGTGCTTGAAACGCGACTTAACATATTTGGTCGCATTCGAAATGGCAGCAAGATTGGCTGGGCAACATGGAGGCAGAACGCCGGAAGGGGCGCATTTGAAATGGCACCCTTCGAAACGGTTTGAGCGTCTCTGAACCGGGGAGCGCAAAAGCCCGACCAAATCGGCGGACTCAAACCGGTACCGGAATTCCAGCATCGATGCTCAGAGGTGAGCAACGCCGCAGTTGGGGCACTGCTCAGAAGTGAGCACTGACACCTACGCCCTTTTGGGTGTAGGTTCCTCAGATGTGAGGAACGCCTACCCAAAAAGAAGGCGTCCGGGCGTTTGCCCTCTAATGGACTGTTACCGGGCGGCGTTTGGATAGTTCTTTAACGGTGGTGAAAAAGTAGGGCATGGGGTTGGCTGCGGTAGATGGCACAAGCTCCCGCGCCTTTTCTATGAGTTCTCGATAGTTTTCAGACTCCGCTATAACCTCACCGGTCGATACCATGATCGCTTGCCAGGCCATGACGTGGTCTCCTGTGTTTTCACCCTTCCCCTCAATAGATTACCCAAAATCTGGGTGTTTACCACCATTGGTGCCCTTTTATTGTTGTCCCCGGTATAAGACCTACCCCCATTCGGGGGACGGTAGTGAGATGAAGGGCTCAAATTGGTCTCGTAGCGGACTGGAGCGGCAAAGGCTGGGGAGAGGTTGCACTGGCAGGTGATAAGAGAAACGGCAAGCGCCCTGCTCATCCTGAGGAGGGGAGCAAGGCGCCTATTATTCCATCTTGGCACCTATGGCCTACTTCCCGTTCATCTTATCCTCAGTCGCCTTGCTGAACTTGAAGCGTACCGTCTTCTTCGCTGCGATCGTGAGCGGCGCGCCGGTCGCCGGGTTACGCCCTCCCCTCTCAGCGGACTCCTTCAGGTCGAAGGTACCGAAGCCCTGAATGCTGATCTTCTCCCCGCCTACGGCGCCGGCAAGGATCGTGTCAAAGGTGGCCCCGATGGCCTTCTCTGCCGCTGCCTGGGTGATGCCTGCTGCCTCTGCTACAGTTTTCACCATTTCTGCTTTCGTCATCGATCCATCTCCTCTCGGTTGTGGGCAGGTTGCGCCCTGGTTAACTTCATCACCCTTTCACGGGTTATCGCGTGACTGTCTTTATACCCTCCCCCTCAGGGAGATGGAACGATTGCGCAGATTGACAACCTCAGACTCGGTGACTCCTATTTTCCACCGACCACCTCCGCACTCGTCGAGCTGAACCGCGGAAGCTTGTCCAGCCAGGTGTCGATGTCGACCTTCCGGTAGAGCGGAGTTTGTCCGACCCTCGTAAACACGATCCCTTTGCCGGTTCTCCGCTCTATGTGCAGGGCTTTCGGCGTCTTCGGGATGCCTTTCTCGGCCAGGTACTGCGATGTTTCTGCCGCGGTTAAAAAGTCTTTTACGCCCATGATTGGCCCCCAGCCCCTCAGTTAATTTGCATAGAATTAATCGAGTATCCATGCCCACAGCCTAGCTACCTTAACCGCCACATTACATCGGATTCTTAATCAAGTAAATCCCGGCGGTTCACCACCGGGATCTTTCGAACGAACTCAGCCTTGTCCTTGTCCAACACCAAGATTTCGAACTCTCCCCTGCGCAGGAACAGGCACAACGCGTCGACCTTAGCCACCCGGTATTCTTTCACCTGGTCGACGCCGCGGCGCGCTGCAAACTCGGCCGCCTTCATCGGGGAAAGGGTGTAGCTGATCCAGTCTGTCTCTCCGGATCGGTGCGCACGGTACAGGGTGAGTTGGTCACCCAGGGAGCGGAACACGTCCAGTTCGCTCGGCTTCATGATGCTGGTGGCCTGGCTCCCCCTGGAAGAGGAGAAGAGCTGCTTCCATAGCTCAAGGTCGCTCCAGCCGGTGTAGCTCACCCACAGGGTGGAGAGAAGAAACCAGTAGCCGTAGTCACTCAGCCGGTAGGCGTACCGTGTGAAGGCATTGACGGCCTCCGGAGTCGCCTCGTGAGGGAGAACCTTCTGGACGGTCTGCCAGTCCTTCTTGTTCCATTGGAAATCAGGGGAGACATCTTTGAGCGGCGACTTCACTGGTCCTCCCCTGACAGGTACATGATCCGGCGCGCGGCGACGTTCATCAGGTCAACCAACTCCTCAATCTCGCCGTGCTCGCCCTCGACGTCGCCCGACTGCTGGGCCTGGAACCACTCGGAGAATTCGCCGTGGATCGCCGTCAGCTGCTTCTGTTCCGGCATGTCTACCCACTTGCCGTGCTTCTCCAAGCTTCTTGCGTGCTCGCCCTTCAGCTTTTCGAATATCTGCCAGAGCGTCATGATTGCTCCCCTTGTGATGAGTTCTGTGGCCTGACAGGCGGTCTGCCCCTGCCGGGCTTGGTCCGTATTTTCGCCTTCACCTCCAGCTTCGCCATGATCAGCACCGTGGGGCGGAGCTCGTCCGCCATCTCCTTGTACCCGTGCAGGTTCAAAACCAGTAGCTCCGCCCGGGTGAGTAGCATCAGGTTGCCGAGGTCACAATTAGCCTTGTCGCCGTCCCTGAAGGCCATTACCATCCCCGCCGGCACCTTCCCATGTACCTGCTCCCAGACGTGGACGTGCTTATGCTTGTACCGAGTCGGCGCACCGGTGTACGGGTTCTCCTCGGCGATCTTCACCAGGATGAACCCGTCTTTGGAATCGACCCGCTCCGTCCCGATCGGCTTCCGGTTGGCCGGCACGCCGCCTTTCTTGAAGCTGGTGACGTTGGCGCCCATGTATCCCTTCTTGCCGAGGTTCCACGATTCTTGCCCCTTTTCGAACTGACCGGTGCGGCCGGAGACGATCCCACGATTGTGGACAAAGGTCTTGATCTGCTTTCGCGTCATGTCGGCGCCGAACTGATCGTTGAAGAGGGTGGTGAGCTCGGACACGCTCCGGCCGGCGTAATTGTCCCGGAGAAAGCGCACCTGGTCCGGAGTGAATAGCCTGGGCTTGCCATTCCCCTTACCAGGGCCTTTCCGGACGCGGTGAATCTTGAAGTTTTTGCAGGCGGAGCAGATCGCCTTGACGCCTTTCGTCTCTTCGAACCTGGCATTGAAGGCGTCGGTAAGTTCTGGCAGTGCGAGGCCCTTGTTCTCCCGCAGGAAATCAACCTTTTCTAGCGAATAGCGGTATCTACTCCCCATCTTTGTTCTCGATGCCGATCATTTCCGGGACTTCACGGATGCTGTCACCGAGGGCCTTTTGTGCCTGAAGGGCCAAGCTGGCGTTGTCGATGATGAACTTTGCTATCCCGCCGATCGCCCTGGAACGATCGATTTCGTCTTTCAGCTTTTCTCCGGCCAGATCTTCCTCTGAAAGCCGTTCCAGCTGGGCAAACAGGTGATTATTCAGGTCCATCAGCTTGTTTTTTGTGCCACTCTTCGCCATGACTTCTATCTCCTATCGCGCGAAAGCGCCGGTCTTAAAATGTTAATCCGCATGGGGCACCTCTGCCTAGTTCCCTGGGGAGCAGGGGGGGGTGCCATCCCCCCACCTTTGGTGGTCTTGTCGGTGTCGGCTTGACCCTATAACTATTCAAGGTCAAGGTGAGCCGGGTTCATAGCATTCGGGTGTATCCTCGCGTAAATCTCCTGGAGGATGTCAGACAACACCTTCCCGTCTTCTTCGGAATACCCCGCTTCGAAGGTCTCTTTGATGATTCTGCCAATTTTCTCGACTGTAACTTTCTCGTGGGGATCTGCGCCACTCACCGGCACCTGCCCTGCCTCGAGGTTTTGCAGTTCCCCCGCTGACTGCTGAGGGGCTACCACCCGGGGCCTCTCCTCAACAAGCTCACTGTGCGGATGGTAGGTCAGATTGGTATCTGTCCTTTCCGCCCACATGGCCCATTCTTCTGCCTCGTTGCTCGCTGCAAGCGCTACCTCACCCAGGCAGTGGCAGGTTGAATCTATCGCCATAAGCTCCCGATCAAGCTGCTCCGCCACCTGTGCCTTGCATGAAACGGGCAAGTTGTTCGTGAGCGCCTGGACGCGCCATCCGATATCCTTGATTGCGCCTGCCAGATGGATGAGGCTCGAATTCTGCCGCTCGAAGACATAGGAATTAATGGTTACGCTAGGCATGGGCCACCTCCCCGACAAACATCATCCGGTCGTTTCCACCCTTGGCATCTGGCAACACGGACACGTTCCGCCAGCCGAGGACCTTGGCCCGTGCGTCCACCGGTAGGCTTGCTTTGATGACTTCCACCATTGCGGCATCGAGGCCAACTCCCTCAAGAAGAAAGTCTTCTCCAAACTTTACGAAATGGTACGGCACTGGCGCCGCTTTGCTTTCGAGCTTTCTAGCCACGGGCCACCTCGCTCCCAGCCATATTTTCGATAATGTCCGCCTCGGTCCGGCAGCTGTCGGTGCTCAGAACAAGAACATCAGAAATCATATCGCAGAGATCTGCCACGCCCCTCACTCCGTATTCGTCCAGACCTCCCCCGTGCTCCGCGATAGCCAGCAAGGACCGGTTAAGAAAACTGAGCGCGCAAGATACCCTGCGGCTTTGGTCCATCATGTAGTCGGCCCCCTCGAAGACTTCGTGCAAAGTTCTCGTGCGGTCTTCCTTCTCAGCTGTGTGTCTGTAGGTGAACTGGTCACCGGTGCGACTAACGGTTACGTGCGGATTCGCCATGCGATTATCTCCCTTTCATATTCGCCGGCTCGGTGGTAGAATTCCCGAGTCGGGTTGTGGTGGTCCATTTGCCTGGTCCCTCTTCCCAAGTTGTACGGTCCCTCTACAGTTCCCGCTGTAGGGGGACTTTTTGTTTCCGGCCTTGCCTCCTGTCATTGCATGGTGCCTGTTGGCGGGTGACCTCTGCAACGATCACCACTATGCCCACGTGATCCGACATTTTTTGTCACAGCCTCGTTAATGTGGCTACCAGCTCCCCACAAGCTCTCTTGAAAAACTCCGGCGCATCCACCGCGGCAATGAGGGCCTCTTGGAAAGACGGCTTCCTGCCCGCCAGGTACGGACCCGACAAAAAGCGCTCCAGCATCTCTTTAGCAGGAGCCCAATGGCGCTCCCAGCAGTAATAGGGGTCTCCGACACTCGTAAGCGGGCCAAAAACGTGTGCCTCCTCGCCATCTACGATAAAGGTACTTTGCCTGGCCCCGTCCACCCTGGCAGGCATGGTAAATACTGGGAAAGATCGGCCCAGATAATCGAGCGTGAAGAGTTCAGGACAAACTTTCAAGGCTGAGAGGCATGCGTCCTCAACGGTGGTCGCGCTTCCGCTGCACTTTGCGTCAATCCCATCAGCCAAAGGTCTGGCATATTCCCAGGTGAAACCCTCCCCGCTGTTGTAGCCTCTGATGCTGAGGCGCGCGCCATCCGTTTCCAGGTACAACGATTCCCACTGCCCATAGGAAAGGCTGCTCCACACTTTTCCTGCCAACAGATACCCGTCTACGCCTTCCGTCCGATCCAGTGTATGTAGGAATTTGCCACTCATGGTTTTATCCTCCCTCGAAGTCCTATCCTGTTTCTGTTTAGGCTTCTTCCACTCCGGCGGCGCCGGCCGGGCCGGCTGCCGAATGGCGCGAGTCCTTATTCCCGGCAGCGCCGCCTCCAACCACGGTATGCTTTTTCAGGAAACTGTCGACGTCTTCTCTCCGATAAAAAATCTTGCGGCCGATCCGGATGAAGGGAAGGGATGAAAATTCACTCTTACTGTTGGCTTGCCGTGCAGAAGCAAGTGTGACAATGTGCACCCCGAGTTCGGCAGACAGCTCTTCAGGGGAAAGAATTTGCTTCTGTTCCATGGTGAGTCCTCCTTTGAGATTGATGGTAGTGCCCAGTTTGTGCGATAGTCTGACATAAACTGGCACATACCTAGATAAAAGGAATACCACATAGCAAAAAGGAATGTCAATGACTAAAACGCCAGACGTGAGACTATCGCGCTTGCTCGAGGGGCTAAAGGCGTCCGGGGTGGAGCATGGGGCCAGGAACAAGACGGTTTCCGAGAAGGCAAAGTATTCTGAAAATACCGTTCTCAAGGTCTTGTCAGGGAACTCCCCGCTTTCGCCTCGCTTCGTTCATGCAGTCTGCGATGCATTTGGCGTAGATTACAGGTGGGTGATGGAGGGCATGGAATCGGCGGGGCCTGGCCACCAGGAGAACTCCCAGGGCGCAACCAGGCACCACCGGCCACATGACAACGTCGACATGCTGGTGTTCCAAAAGTACGGCGGTGTGGTCTCTGAAATTTTGGGCATTGTTAAGCTCATGACGAAGGAGGATCAGATTAACCTGCTGAAGGACTTGGGCGCGCGGGGCTATGGTTCCGATGGCCACCATGGCAGATAGAGTACTTCTTGCGGCAACTGGACTATGATTAGCATAGCTACATCGGTGGAGAGCCTGGCCGATGGCGGGAAATATCAGCAGAACAAGGACAAGTTATGAATTGGGCGGATAACAGTCAGAAACTATTAGGTGTGTCGCAACCGGAGGAGATTCTGGCCGCCATGAATGATGGGCAATCGCTACAGGCCATAGAGAGTTCGGCCTTTTATATCCATTGTGCGAAGACCGACAGGCTCGACATTTCAAATGTTCCACGCGATATTTATGCGCTCCAACTACACAATTATGCTGCCCCTATGCATTTTGACGCCAAGACAAGATCATTATTCTTGGGCCTACAAACGAAACTTGATATTTTCCATAACGGTCCTTCCCCCAGTTTTAAGCTTAACGAATGTTACGAAAACGCTGAGAATGTTTACCGTCTGGTGAAGCATCTTTCCGACATCAAGGCTACTAAGATGAAATATCCAGTACAAGTTGTTTTGGGTTATTTTTCCAGCAAAATCCCCTTTGGCACTCAAATTGGGGATAAAATCATCCAAAATCATAACGTATGGCATCATAACTGGCATGTCTGGAACTACGTTGAAAAGCTGCTCGTGGATATGTCAATCTTTAAACATGGAGGGTTGCTCCCACCTGGCGGAAATGTCACATCATGGGGAAGTTCGAAAGAACATGTTATGATAAACCCGCCAAATGGTATGCAATACTGCGGTGTAGCTTTCGCTGATTACAGCAAATTCAAGGAAGTCTTCTCACAGACCATCGGCTTTAGATCATGAACTTTCGACTCTGCTACTTGTCCCGAAAGCGTTGAAAATCTGATTAACCGCAGTCAGGGGCGAGGGCTCAAACCAGCCACCTCCCCCCTGACCAGCCGTCACCTTCCAAGTTCATGCTCCGTGAATAAAAACATCTGTTCTTCATCGGAGAGGCCACTCAAGATTTTTATCTTCGGGGCTTTTCCAAGCATGCATCCAACACGGTTGTCGACGTAGTCCCTGATTCTATCCATTGCTCCCAGAAACTGGGGGTCATCCCCATCGATCCTGGACAGCTGCCCAATCGCGTCTGTTGCAAGCTGCATCGCCGTGGGCTCCACCAAGGCTGGGGTGCCCTCCCCTTGCGGAGCCTTATCACGCGCGATCTGACGCTTAGCACCCTGGATCGTAAGCGTCCCGGCCTCCAGAGCCGTCATCTTCTCTGGAGCCTCCTTAGCGATTCGCTTGATGTCGCTGACATACTTGCCGCAGACGCCTGTCATGGCTGCTGCCTGATCTCGGGCATCGGTCTTTTGTTCCGGCAAGATTTCCGGCACAGAGTCGGCGGGCTTCCTGATCTGCCGCGCCTTTGCCGCAGATTCGAGCATGGGGAGCAGGCGAAAAGCCACAACGGCCCTCTGGGCACAGGTTAGGTGACGCCGTTTCAGGTTCAGGCTAAGTACGAAATCAACAAGGGTCCCCCGTTGGTCCCAACTTCTGAACTGCGGTTCGACCCCTACCTCCAGGCAAGCCCGGTACCGATTGCGGCCGTCGACGATCAGTCCGTCATGCAGCCAAATAGGGGCAAGCTGCCCCTGAACCTTGATGTCGTCACAAAGTTCCTGAAAGGTCCTTTTGTCCATCAGCGGGAATAAATCCGCAACAGGGTGATAGCCTATGCAGGGTGCCGTAGGGCAGCTAGAGGGTGTGTTTTCTGTTTCCTGGTCGTTCTGTCTTTCGATCATCTTCTAGCTCCTTTTGCTTCGACTATTCGGTCTAAAGCCCCTAGGAATTCTCGACTGCGTGCAAGGGAATCCGCTTCCCGCAGCACCCTGTGCACAGCTCCCTTGCCTGCGATGTTGTGGCCTCTGATCGCGCTGACGACCGCCTCCGCCTGCTGCTCGATGAGTCTCTCGCCGATGATCCTGGAGACGTACTCGGCGCCATAGTAGGCGTGCATAATGGCTGTGTATTTCCCCTGGCAGACCAGCGACAACTTGCCGAGGTCATGCCCCAGACCTGCAATCACCGCTAGGTTCCTCACGATTGAGAGCTCGGACTGCGAAAGGCATATTCGGGCAACATGGATGCTGTGATCGAGCAAACTAGTTTTGCCCTGGAAGGCATATTCTCCGCGGGAGGAATATTCACTCCGGACCGAGGTCGTGCTCCCCAGCGCATTGAGGCTGCAGAGGATCTCCATGACGATCTCCAAGTAAGGTGACGGGATCTCAGCTTCGCATTCTTCCCAAAAATCTGAGCTCTGCTGATTACGGAAAACATGATGGTCACTCATGGCCGATCCCTCCTTTTAGAGTTGATGCCTGTTTCTGGGATTCGCGCCGGACGCGGGTACGCGCGACGTTCTTCAGCCTCTTGATCCAGGGCCGCGACGTGGCAGCCGGTAGACCGTGGCGCTGCTCCAGGTGCAGGATCATATTGGGGACCGAGGTGACCACGGACCCGTACCGCTTTCGCTTGTCACCGGCGGTGGACGGGGCCTCGCCGCGCAGCTCCAGCCGGAACTCCTCGATGTATTGATTCAGGATATGACGCTGCCACGGAGTAAGTGAGGCATCCGAGGTCACAGCCAGCAGAAGCCCGTTCCTGCGATTCTTTGGAACTCGCGCGATGGCCCCGCGTAGGAGTTCCTCAGAGCTGAAGGCGAGGTTCAAGGCGCCGGCAATGGCAAGGTGGGTAGAGTTGCAGGTTACAAGGTCCCGCGGCAGGAGCCCCCGTTTCTGAAGCTCGAGGACCATGCTGACCGTCAGCCCCGACGCCCGGGAAAACTCGTGGTAGAGCCTCGGTGAGGTGTGGCCTGCCCCGCGCGCTGAGACACTCTGCATCGAACCACACTGTTTGCATGGCGCGAAGCCTTTCCAGTGCTCATCAGGTGAGGGGATGTTCAAGGTTCCGCAGGCAGCACAGGTAAAAGCTGTTTTCTTCATGACATGCCCCCTTCCCGATTGATCGGCGCTACCCAACGGAGATCCGCGAGACCGGTCAGCCGCCGACGGTTAATTACTTCGTTGATGTCCGCCACTCCCGGGTATTCCTTGCCCCAATAGAATTCCGGTCGAATGGGCACAAGGCTACGATCCAGGAACGTGGGAGCCGCGCAGCCACGGCCAAGGCAGATCCTGAATTTTCCACAGTAGTAGTCAGCTGACCGGAGGACACCCTCCTCGACGGCGCCGGCGCCTCTCAGTTTTGCGACCACGCTTTCTATGATGCGCTGCCGCTGCCTGGCGAACTCAAGGTCCTCGCCCCAATCCAACACCGGCATCATTTTCACCGCGACTTCGTAAATAAGCCAGGGCTCGAAATAGCAAAGAGCCGTATCAAGGAACGCGCCGGTACTCCGGCGGTTGGCGAGGCTGTGAAGCCTCAGGGAGAGCTCAACTCGCAATTGGTCGATGGTTATCGGCTTGAGCTCGAGCAAGGAATCGGGTTTCTCGTACAAGGGGTATTCTGTTTTCATAGGCTCCACCTCCTCAGGGGATGGTCTATATTGTTGGAGCCAGCAACCTAGCCAAGCGAGGGGTGTCTACAGGAGGCCCTTATCGGCGACGAGCGGGCGCTCAGGCACCTGGTGGTCGAGCACCTCCACCGAGCACCTCGCCACCATGTCGGGACATCGGGACTGGAGCGGTCGACCTTTTGGCCGGTGGTGGCATTCCCAATGGCAGTGACAGCCATGACCTGGGGGGGCCCGGTGTGGACGAGGAGGATTCCGGGGGAATGCGAGCACCATTCATTCTTTTAGGGGATCCAGTTTGTGCCAGTTGATTTGGGGCATAACCTTTCGAAGGTCATGCAATCGAGACGGGCCCGCTGCTGAAGAGAAACGAGGCGGCTGCGTGAGGAAGTGGCGAGGGATAAGCAGTAAGGTCATAATTAGAAACATTGCATTCTGTCATAGGGGTGTTAATGTGCCACATTATGAGGTTGCGTCAACTTGTTTGGACGAAGTAGTGAGGATGGGGGTGCTCAGGTGGATGACTCGAATTTATACCGCAGGTTCGAGCGAAAGATTGTGGATTTGCAGCAGTCGCTTTATTTGGAAAAGCTGAGAAGTGCTGAGGAACTTCTAGCGCATAGGCTGGCTTTTACTGCTGTCATTTTTGTCTGCCTACTTCTGTACATGGTCTCAGCAGCGGAAGACTGGAGCGGTGGCTTACGATGGTTCTGGTTCGTGCTTTACCTGGTTGCCGCTTTCTTTGTTGTGGGTGCTATCGGGAACAGATACGCCCGGGACAAAAAAGAAGCCCAAAGGTAGGCGTAGATAGGGAGGAGGTTTATGAAAAGGTTAATTTTGGTGGGGATGCTGTCGTTGGTTGCCGGGCTTTTGTCAGGATGCATGCAACACAACGCCCAGATTTACGTACCACTTATTCCGAACGAAAAGACAGTTACCGTGCCGGCAGGGTCATCAGGCCTGAAAGGTGAAATCAAGAAAGCTCTTGCGGCTAAAGGGTGGGCCATGCTAACCGATAAAAACGAGACAACAACCAACGGGACCATAGATAAAAACATAGCAACGAGGCAGGCTCCAGATTTCGGGACGCGGTATCGTCTCTATATTGCTTATCACGTGTACGACTGGTGCATGAACGGGGTCCCAGCAGTCAATTATGAGCTTTCCATGATCGACAATAAGACGAGCGCTGAAGTGTTTACCCTTGACGGAAGCGGATGCGAGAACGGCGCTGTCGAAAAGTTCAACCTTTTACTAGACGGAAGGACTGAGTAATTCCAGGAGCAGGTAACTTATTCAGAGAGCCGGGCGGCTTGATCAGACCGGCCCCGGTGCCCAACCGTTCTCAGGCAACTGGCGCCCATGCCTCGCCCCCATCAAGCGCTTTGCAATAGCCGGTCACCCCGGCAGGGAATACACAGGTGCTGACTTCAACGCCATCCTCGAGGAGAACCAACTTCCAGCCACCGCCAAGATCGAGATCGTGTAAATTGATTGTGTAGGTCTTCATGCTTCTCCTGTTGGCCGGCTTATCCGGGCGCTACCTTCTCTGCGGCCTTACCAAGCGGCGCTCCATCGTCACCGCCTCCCCTTACCACTACCTTCCCTGATCACAATCACCCCGGCCTGTCGCGAATACTTGGCAGGCTACTCTCCTACCGGGTACGATCGCCGCTGCTCCCCGGGGTTGAGCCCGAGTGCTTCCGAGTCGTCAGCAATACTCACTAGGAGTGCTGCAACCTTCCTGAGGCTCTGTGGTGAGCATGCCACATCCAGACCGCTTAGGGGCGAGTCTTCGATGACTATGAGCGGTTCATTGTGGCGGCTGAGGGTGAAGTGTACGTCAATCGGGTTCATGGCTTGTTCTCCTTGTGGTTGCTGCTGATCCTCTCCCTGCCCTTACAGATCGTAACCAAGACACGTGCCATCTACGGTAATGGTCGGCGGCCGGGTGTTCGTGTAGATCTCACATTGGCCGTTGGCGTGGTGGCGGCAGGATCGAGCGAAGCAATCCGTGAAAACCCATTCGATCTTGCATGTATCATCTTCTTTTTCCATACCAATTCCCTCCATGCTATAGCCTCGCCAACAAGTTCTTCACCGCGGTAGGCGTCCAGGTACCGCGCTTACCGCTCGCCGTCAAAATGTGATCCGTGTTCAGCTTGTCCGCGATCCCGTTCAGGCTCACCCCCTGGGTGCGGTAATCCTGGACAGTGGGGCCCACCTGGGCGGCGAACAGATCGGCCTTCACTGTTTTCGCCAGGCGTCCCTTTGCCCTGCCCTGGTCGGCGGCAGCCCTGGTCAGGTTTTCAGGCTTACCGAGCACTGCGCCCCTCGCCTTCTTCGCCCCGAGTGCCGCCTTCGTCCTCTGGCTGATCAACTCCCGCTCGTACTGGGCCAGGGCTGCAAAAATATGAATGGTGAACTTGTTGGCGGTCGGGAAGTCACACACGGTGAACTCAATGCCGGCCTTCTCCAGGGAGGTGATGAAGTGGATATCTCGGCTCAGACGGTCCAGCTTTGCAACGAGCAAGGTGGCGCCGGTCAGCTGGCAGCGCTTCAAAGCCTTGGCGAGCTCTGGGCGGTCGTTGTTCTTGCCGCTCTCGACCTCGACGAACTCTTTGATGAGTTCCCCTCCGCTGCCGGCGAGGTATTGACGAACCGTCTCGTGCTGGGCTTCCAGGCCCAACCCGCTGGCCCCCTGCTTGGCTGTCGAGACCCTGCAATAACTGACGAACTTTACAGCTTCCATAGCTTCCCTCCCCGCAATATATTTCCTATCAACGTTCGTTCACAAGAAATATACAGCAATTAAGCGGAGAGTCAACGGTGAAAATTCAGGAGTGGACAAAAGGGCGAAAGCCCCAAATTTGGCTCGTAGCGGGTCGATGTGGCTTGAGGCAGGGGAGACTCTGCACGGGCGGTTCAAAGGCTGGTTGGTGAACGGTCTGCTTCGCACCGGCACGCGGAGCAGACCGCCTTTTATCACTTCTTGTTCGGGTCGGGTGGCGTCAGCTTGCCAGCTTTGTAAAGCGCCTCGTGGTACCGGCGCCATTCTTCCGGACTGGCGTCTTTCGCCGGCAGCGGGGGGAGGTCCTGGTCAGAGTCCTTCTTGATGGTGATCTTCGACATGTGCATTCCCTTCCTCTGGTTTCAAATAATATACCTCTGTGCCCTTTGAATCAAAAGCAGATTCCTGTCGGGTCTTCCACTCCATCATCACCGTGCGCACCAGGGATTTCACCGGCATCGACATCGATGCTGCCAGCCTGCGGAACTCCGCGTCTTCATACTTGGTAAACCTCCCCGACAGGACACAATCTCTCATTTCGCTTTTGGCCGGTACAGGTCTTATGTACATATCTCCCCCCTATGGCGATTGGTAAAAACGACCTCAGCATCCTTCATAACGTTCCAACGGAGATCCTGCTCGGCATCCTCTAACATCGTGGCAAGGTCACCGTCCGATATGCCAGGCTTGCATAGAATCTGCAAAACGACCTCCCCCTTCACCTTCATTTCAATCCGTTGTTGCATGTTGTCTCCGCTATCTCCGCTATCTCCGCTATCTCCGCTATCTCCGCTATCTCCGCTATCTCCGCTATCTCCGGTCTTCTGCATTCTGGATCCTCTCTTCGAGCTTGGCATGCTCTTCGTCATCAAGGTTGCTCTGGAGCATGTGCAGGTTAATCCTGGTCTCGTAGAGGTCGCGCAGCTCTTCCCGCTCGGCGTCGCTGGCCTTCGCCCACACCTTGATCGACTTCTCAAGCGTGGGGTCCTGCATGTGGGAAAAAGCGACCTGGAACGGAGTCATCGCCGCTTCTTTTTCGATGTTCGCCTTTTGCTGGTCCGTCAATCTATCAAACGTTTCCTGTTGATATCCATTCAGCTCCTTGTCGTGGCGCTTTGCGCTGATGATCTCCTGGTGAATTTTGCGCTCATTCAACGGGACGTCTCCGCGCATGCCGGGCACCACATTCTTGAGCGACTCGGCTGCTGTGGTCGGCGCCCTGGGAGTGTCATTGTCCATCGTTCTTGCCAGCGCGCCCACATCAGGGGGGAGTATCAGGCTTATCGCCAAATTGGTAAAGTATTTCTGCCTGCCTTCCGGAGTCTCGAAAGCGACGAGGTCCCTGGAGGTGGTCCCGACAAAAGGTATGTGCTCCATCATCCCGTATGCCGCTTGGCCGACTCCGCCGGCTATGCTTGATGCTTCCCCCTGGCCTTTGAACTTAGCCGCCTGATAGGCGTTTTTGACCGTCTGGTATACCTGCATAGACTCAAGCAACGGGATATGGCTTGCGAAGCCTGGCATCTTCTTTCCGTTTATCGCCCACTCTCCCGGCCCCAGGTCGGCGGGGTCCCTCTTTTCTCCCCTCGTGTAATATCCGCCAAACGTGAGACCCAGTGCACCGGAGAACACGGCCGACGCCATCAGCGCGGAAAGGGAGTTCTTCTTGAGGTTGCGGAGGATGAAATCAGCCTCTTTGGGTGATAGCGCGTCGATACCCTTTAGGGCCGCTTTAGTCAGCCCAGGGATCGATCGGAGCCCCCCCGCCGTGTATGAGAGAACCTCGTCGGCGAAGTTGGTAGCCACCTTGATAATCGGGAACTCGGTTTCAACCGCAAGGGCGAAAGCGGAGGCCCCTTTGTTGTCTGCCCGCTTGAATGTGCCGAGAAATGCCTTATAAGCGCTGACAATGAGATTGTCATTCATCAGGATAGCGCGGTTGGCTTCCACGTACGATTCAGCTGCAACCATGGCTTGAGTCTTCGGGTCGTTCAGGTCGTGGCCTTCCCTGGCATACGACTCGGCTATGATCTGCATCGATCGGTAGAACTCGGCGCGCTTCGGCATCACTTTGAGGATAGAGTGGATGCGCCCCATGGAGTTCAGGAGTTCAGGAGACGACGCGTATTTGTGGTCTCCGTAGAGCACATCCAGTTCACCCAGGCCTGTTTTCCAGATCGAGGCCATGTCTTCAAAGGACTTGTTCTCCCACAGCTGGCTCAATGACTTCGCCTCGGCGCTTATGTTGAACCCGCCGCCTTCCCGGTGTGCGATCTCGCCTATCTTGCGAAGAGGAGGAGCCAGCTCAAGGATGTTGCCGAGCATCCCCTCCATGGGGGTGATCCCGAACCGGGATCCGGCCGCGATGGTCAGCTTGCCGAGGACCTTGACGCCGAAAAGGAGGACAAACCGCCGCCAGCTCTTTATTCCATCTGCTGTCCTCTCCCCGGGTGATCGGTTCGCCAGCCTTTGCGACTCCACGACCTGGTCGACCTGTATTTTCAACCTGTCCTGTTTCTCTTTCAGGGCTGAGCCTTCGGCGTCAAGCTCAATCGCGGGCCTCTTGGCCTTCTTGGAGAAGTCGCCGGTCCTGAGCTGTTCCTCCATCTCAGCTACCCGCTTCGTCACACGGGTCTTGTATGCCTTGATGCGGGAGGCTTCGGGGTCCTTGGGCGGCTCCGCGTCCTTTTTCATCTGCTCGTAGGTGTCTTGAAGCGCCTTTAGAATAGGCTTATCCCGTGCCATTTCGGGTGTTTCGGGTGTCGCTGATAGCTTCTTAGCCGGTTTAAGGTTCCGGCCACTGATAAGCTCCTGATACTTGGAGATGGACCGCTTGAGCGCCTTTTCCTTGGTATCAATAGCCCTTTTGGTCTTCTCCATGAACCTGTTGAGCGCGGTAATCTGAGGGTCTTCATCGGGGACCCCCTGCTTTTTCATCTCCAGTTTGAGTGCGCGTTTCTCATCCCGCTCTTTCCGCAAGGCGTCCCGCTCTTCGGTGAGTTTCAGTATCTGCGGAGTCTGCGGCCCCCTTGCTACCTGTTTCTTGCCGTCCACGTCTCCAGACGCGATCTGCCGCTTATAGTCTTCAATCGACCGTTCAAGAGACTGGACAGCTATCTCTATGCGGCGCTGATCGGTGATCCCCGGCAAGGCATCGATGGTGTCCAGGAGTTCCTTTTTGATGTCGCGCTGCGTCTTGAGCTCCATGGCCTCATCGTCGTACTGGATACCGGTTTTCTTTACAGGGTCGCGCTTCCCTGTCTCAATCTGACGGTCAAGGTCGGTGATGTCGTTTCTCAGTCGGGTCTTCGCGGCGTCAAGCGAAGTCTTCCATTGTTCTTCAGGAGACATGGCACTCTTGGAGTCAATGCCGCTTTCCTTCATGGCCTGCTTGACCTTGTTGCGAAGGTTGCGCACCTCGTCACTCACAGCATCTCGTTCCATTCCGCTTTTGAGAGGGGTTTCCCCCCTGACAGCATCCTCGAGTGCAGAGATAAGCCGCAACTGGCGCTTGGTCTCCCTGAGTGCCACCTTGATCTCGTTCTTGCTTAATTTGGAGGTCTTGCCGTAGCCGGAGATGGCATCCCTTACTTCCCGCTTCGTGACGCCCTCCAAGACATCCTTGACCTTCTCATGGACAGCGTCAACTATCTCGCTTGCGTTGACCACGCCTTTCCTGATCCGGTTCCGCGCCATTTCCAATAGCACCGGTATAGCGGCGGGATCGACGCCGGCATTCAGCTTATTCGGGCTGATGATCGAGTTCAGCTTCTTGGCGAGTTCGTCAAACTCACCGTCGAGGATCTTCTTGACGTCCGCCCTGTTCGACTTCCTTATGTCGGCGGCCATGTCGCGCTTGATCTTCTTGACGACGTGCTCCGCCTGGTCCTTCGACGCGGACTCCTCATAAGCGGTCAGCTTGTCCGTGGCCTCGTTGAGTTGGCGGGTAAGCTCTTCAATCTGCGCGGCGGCTTCCGGCGCCAGCTCCTTCCCCTTGTTGGCGTCCACCGCGCGGGCGAGGTTCCGGGCAAAGGAATAGTCCTCCTTCACCATCATCTGCCGGGCCCTGAACCCCAAGCCGGACTCGTACCCTGATTTGCGGCTGGCCTCGAAGACCGTGTCAAGGTCCTCCATCACGCCTTTGAGCTGCTTGCCTACCTGGGAAGACTTGTCAGCATCGCCAGCCTTTTCAGCTGCGGCCTTGGCGTCCAGCAAGGAGCGCTCTTCGTTCATCAGCTTCATCTTGTGGATGGTGAGGGCGTGCACCTCTTCCGCAGTCAGCGCACGGGGGTTCTCAGCTATTCCCTTGGCGAGGGTTTTGCCATAGGACGGCTCGGCCGCGAGTTTGGCGGTAGCCGTCTCAAAGACTTCGCTGTCACCGCGCTTCATTTCCAGCTCGATAGGCGAAAGCCCTCTAGCCTCAAGGTCTGCATCCGTGGCCGCGTTCTTGATGCCAGTCTTCACCGTGGCATCGTCAACGGCTTTCCAGAGGTCTTCACTGTGCAAAGCCTCCTTCGCCTGATCGCTCAGCTTCGCGAACAAGTCCGGTCGATTCTCTTTGAGCCAGCCGGCCGCCTCCTTGCGCCCAATAAAGGAACCGTCAGGAGTCTGGAAGCCGCGGGACTCTTCCGGGGCATCTTTGACGATATCGGTGTGCCTGTCACCATCGGCGCCTGTAAGAATCTTCTCGCCTTCCGGCTCAGCTTTGGCCGCATCGTACAGGGACTTGAAGTTGGGGTGCTTATCCCTGATTTCCTTGTCCCACGGGGCTTTCTTGAGGTTTTTCGGGTTGCGCCCTCCTTCCCCCGGCTCGCCGATCATGAACGTTTTACCGTTGGAACTCATGGCAACCCGGCCCTCGCGCATGGCTTTCAGTGCCTGTGCTTCTGCGCTGCCGCCCTCTTCGGTCTCGCCTACCCTGACGGCAGGGCGGATCATTGTTGACTGCTCCGCTAAAGCACCCTGGGTGGAATTATTTTCTGAAAACGCTTTTACTGGGTTTGCGGGGTGTCCTGCCATTTCGATGTTGCCTTCTGCGAGCTTTTGAAGGTCTGGATAATCCGCCAAAACCTCAGGAGGGATTGGCTTGCCCAGCTGGACGGCGTTCTCTATCTCCTTGCGGTGAAAGTCTCGAATGGCCCCCTCTTTTTTATAGTTGGTGTTGGCATATTCCCTGGTCGATCCATCAGGCATTTTGAAATCATAGTTCCCCGCGAGCACTCCGCCTTTTTTGCTGCGGACACCGCCTTGCAGATCCCTGAAATCATCGAGCGTCATCTCCCACGGCTGTGTCACTTCTCCTTTTTGCTGGGCTCTCCCTTGCCCTGCGCCCTTGGTCTCTGCTACCTCTTGTGCCGGCTCTCCCGGCTTTGCTTCCTCTGCCTTCTGAGCCACCTCATTCACGGAAGGCGCGCCGTCAACGCTCATATCCTTGATGTGCTCCGGGGTGATGTGCTCGGCCACGCCCGCCAGATCGGCGGCAGGTATCTCCACCTTGTCTTCACCCTCCACCCGGGCTTCGTAGTACGGCGTGGGGTCTTCCATCACATCCGCCAGCTGCAGGCCCTCGGCGGCCAGCATCCCGTCAAGCTTCTCCACCGGCATGGAGACGGGGGGCGAGTCCTCCGTTGCAGACTTGACGAACGTCTTGAACGTTTCCGGATCGCGGGCCTTCAGCTTCGAATCCTTGGCCACGTCCACCACGTCCTGGATCTTCTCCGCGTTGGCGTGGGCCGTTACTCCGTCAACGTGCGTGCCGATCTCTTCGGCTATTTTGGCGTCAACGCCCTTCTTCACCAACGCCGAGCGTATCGATTCGCCGTGGCTCCCAGCCTTCGGAGGCATAAGAGTGAGGCCCGTTACCGTGGAGGCAATCACATCTTGGAGGTCCCCGCCCTCGGCCGCAGTCTGGGCGCCCATTGTCCCGGCCATGGTGAGCGACTTCTTTACGGCAGGCATGGCGGACGCCTCGATGCCGCTGAACACCTTGCCAATGCCGTACCGCTTTACGGTTTCAGTGAGCGCACCGGTGACAAGCCCCTTGATGCCGTTCTTCTTGTACCCCTCTGCGGCGCCTTTGGCTGCGGCATACGGCACGCCAGCCACGAACTCAGCCACACCCTGCGGAGCTGCGCCGATGCCCTGGTACACCTTGGCGGCGAGACCTGTTGACCCGGCGTCGGTTGCCACCTTGTCCCAGTAGTTGGCCCCCTGGCGGTAGAGCTCCGCCCCCTGATCCAGGCCGAACGCCTCATCAACGGCGCCTGCAGCAGAGTTGACGCCTTGCGCCATCCTTGCCCCTGCACCCTTGAAGATGTTGAGCACCCCCTCCAGCTTCGACAACACGGGGTGATCATCGTGCGCCAGCTTCGCGTTGTCGGGGTTCGTCATGAAGTCGGCGGTCTTCGGCGCCGTGGTTTGCAGTTCATGGTATGCGACAATCCTCGCATGCAGATCATCTGCGGTAGCCGGTTTCTTGGCGGGGTTGGCGAGAGCCGCGGGCATCCCTACTGCAACGGCTTTCTTCCTGTTGGCTGCGTACTTGTCGGGATCGGTATCCACGGACAGGGTAGCAGCGCGGGTGAGTGCTTGCTTCTGGGTTGCTGCGGCTTCTGTATCGGATGCAGCTAGAACGCTTTCAAAAGACATTAGTTATCCTCCTGGTCGCCGGCGAACGGACTTTTACCTTCGCTGATCCTCTTTTTGGCGTGGGCCGCGGCTTTCTGGATGATCCTTTTCCCGGTAGCCGATTTGAACATGTTCCCGTCCGTTGGGTTGGTGAGGAGGTAGTTAATTTCGTACTTGCTCAGGCCGGGGACCATGGAGGGGATGTCCATTTCCTTCCCGCCTATTTCTACGCCTACGGATATTTCAGAGGACACCTTACCGTCAGGCCGCTGCATGACTCCGAGCCAGCCGTTACCCTTGGTGGACCCATCGGCGCGCTTGGCCCATCCCTTCTTGTCCACCTGGTCGTTAGGGATGACCGTGCCAGCCTTGTGAGCCGTGACCACCTCAGGGCCGTTCTCGCCCACCACCTTCTTGGTCCCGTCGTCGTGCTCGATAACTTCCGGCCCCTTCTCGCCCATCAGGTAATCTTCGCCGGGGACTACCGGGCCGCCTTCGGCGCGAGCCGGTAGCGCTTGGTTGGCGAGTTCATCCTCGTACAGGGACTGCCTCAGTTTGTCCGATATTTTGCGACCCCTCAGTTTGGCTATCTTGGCGTCTACTACCTTTTTCACCTTGTCGGGGTAGATCACATCCTTGGCTTGCAACTCGGCCCGCCTGTGCGCGACAAGTTTCTTCTCGTCCTTGCCGAAGGTATGGGTAATAGTTTCCTCTTTATAGACCATCTGCATGGCCTTGATAACCGCCACTTCGGTCTCGTCGCTGGTGAGCATGGCCCCTTTGCGCTCCTGCTCTTGGGCGAGAAAGGTCTTGGTTGACGAGGCAAGGTGACTGATGGTTGCGGAGTCCTTGACGCCGGTAGCTTCTATCAGACTCCTGATGGTCACATCATCCGCCTTGGCCTTGTGCAAGGCTTTCGGGCTGGTCAGCGTCTTGTGCTGCGAGGCGATGGACTTCAAGTCCGCATGGCTCACGTTGAGCGCGTTTACCTGGTCAGGTGAGAGCTCCGATAACTCCTGAGAATGGGTAAGCCAGTAGGCCGATTCCTTGTTTTGTTCCTCGATGACGCCCTTGTGCTTTTCGGCTTCCGCTGCCTTAGCTGCGACTCTGGTTGCGGTTTCCGCTGATCGTGCCGCCGATTGCCTGGTGCGCCTCTCCGATTCCATCTTTTCTCGGTGCTCCCGTATCTTCCAGTTCTCAGCCCCGAACTTCTCTAAAACCGCATCCTGCTCCGTCTTGGTCAGCTTGCCGAACTCATTCGATTGCTTAACCGGTCCTATGGGAGCTTCCTTGCCTTGCTCCCAAGAATCCCGGCCATACTTCATATTGATCGAACCTTTCAACGAGGCGTACTGTTTGCTGATGGAATCAGCCCAATCTCCTTCGCGCTGCTTCAACTCTGCCTTTACGCGCTTCCTGGTAATAGGGTCCTCAGTGATGGCGTCAACCATATCATTAAGCTTGGGCCTATCCCAAGGCTCGTCAACTGACTTGGGGAAATATGGCTTTAGTTGGTCGACCATCTTCTCGTCTTTGTAAGCTTCAAGCTTCGGTGCCAGCTCCTTCTCAACACGGAGGGCTTCATTCGGCAAGAGCCTGTCCCTGACCTCTTTTAACCTGTCGTTTGCGGCTATCGGGTTAACCAGGCTAAGCTGCTCTATGGCATTGCCGTAGGCCTTGGAGGTTGCCACGGCCACGGCTTCCGTGGTGGCTGGTGACTCGTGAGAGAAGCCTTTAGCGATCATCTTGCCGTACTCGTTGATACGGATTTTCTCGACAGTCTTATCGAAAGAGCCGCCTGCACCCATGTCCATGAATTGTGTGCTCGCCAACTGCTCCAGACTGTTCGTCAAGGCTGTGGCATTCTTCTCCTGAACCACCTTCCCCTGGGTGAACTCGTGCCGGTTAATGTCCAGGTGAAGCTGGCCCCGCTCGGCCGCCACATGCTGGTTGAACAGCCGACGTTGCGAGTCGTTCTTAAGGGTGTGCTCGATCTCCCCCGTCATCTTGTCGTATGCCGCCAGCGCCGGGGCCTCGATGCCTATAGCCTGCTCTCCCTGAGTGTTGAGGAAGCCAGAGGATGCCTTGCCGGTAGCAGGATCGGCAACGAGAGGGCCACTGAACAGGTTGACGCGCTTGTCCGTGTGCTGTGCCAGGGCCCCCTGGACCACGGCGGCATCGGCCTTGAACTTTTGTTCCATCCCTTCTTCGAACATCTGACTGCCGACACCATTGACGGCCCGGCCTAGACCCTCGAGCGCATGCCCTACAGGGCTGTTCATCGAGCGCTGCGGAGTTGGAAGTATGTTGGTGCTGACGCTGGATTCGTTGAGAACGGGTATCGTCGCCATTATTTGCCACCCCTGGATGCTTTTGCCTTGTCGGCATCATCCAAATACTTCTGCGTGCCGAAAAAGGCACTCGATGCACCGGAAAGAATAGATCCTGCCGCGCCAACATAGCCGGAGCTCTGCGCCGATTTCCCCTGCATCTCGTCAAGATTCGCCTGTTCCTGGTAGCCCCATGCGGTGCGCTGGGCGTTGTTTGCAATACGAAGCGAATCCAGTTCGCTGAATGCCGCCGTCTGCCCCTCAAGAGCAAGAGGCGTTCCGGTATCGCCGCGCACTCCACTGGCCGCTGCCGCTACCGCACCCTTGGCACCAATCGCCCGCCCTTTCGCTATCGCGTCAGCCGCCTGTTGTGCGCCCTGGTTCTCGACACTGGTTGCCGTCTTGCGCTGGGCATCGGCGTTGTAGTTGGCGGCGGCCCGCGCATCATTGCCTTGCTTCACTGCACCGTAGGCCGATACCCCGGCGCCGGCTGCGGAAGCGATAAGCCCAGCTACTGCTAAAGGTATGCACATATCAAATCTCCTTTCTTACCGTCATCGCGACGGTGGTTGTGGCCTTCACGGCCTTTTGCTCCTACACACTGCCCTTAAGAGGGAACCTCTGCCAGCACTCGTAGACCATGTGAGCAATGATCGCGTTTTGATCCCGCAATCGCAGGGCCTCGCCCACAAGCCCGTCTACCGATCCAATGAGCTCTTTTTTTTCGGCGAGTATCGACTCAGACTGATCGAGTGAAGATTTAGCGTGGTCGATTGCGCCCGCCATCCCCCCTATCGCCAACTCTAAGGCACCAATGACGGTTCGACGATCCACCGGACCGCCGCTCTTGAGCTGTTCCAAATATCCTTCTAAAAAGGCACATTCCTGTTCTGTAATCACCATTCTCCCCTTTCAGTTCAGCCTGTGAATGGGGCCTTTCACCTTGGCCTCAGGGTAGCGAATGGACAGCGCGGCAATCTTGCGCCGGGCTTCGTCGACTGTGCATTCCAGCATCTCGGAAATTTGCTCCATCGTCCAGACAGACTTGCCGGCATCATCCACAAAGTGCGCCTGTAACCGCTTAGGGGGATGCTCCCTGGCGAGGATCTGGCTGCCCTCTACCAAGAGACGCCTTCGTTCCTCAATGTGGGCCTCATCCTTCGGCATTGCCGCGAGTTCCTTGATGATCTCATCGTACCTGGTCTGAGGTGGCGCCAAGGCTTCCGCTTCGTCTAAAAGTCTCGACTTTTCGTCTAACATTTCAGGTGTATTGGGCATTGAACGTATTTTTTCTACAAGTTCATCATATCTGCTCATTCGGGTTAACTCCTTGATAGGAAATCATTTCTTGTCCGACTGTTGTTCACCCCAGGAGAGACTGAACCGCTTCGGCCAAGCTCAGCCCTGAGGCAATCCTCAAATCCAGAGAATTGAACGTCTTCTCGCACCATTGGCAAAAAGCCCGTCCGCTATGCTTCCGATACTCCATCCCGTGGTTGCAAACAGTGCAAGCTACAGGACCGAAAGCGAACCCTGCCGTATCCCAAACATCCTGCCGCCGTGCTCTCCGAATCTGTTCCTTTGAAACCACGCCGTTCGCCGAATCGCCGACCGTCATCAAATAACCCTCTCCCATATTTCAAGGTCAGCCTGGTTCGCGAAGACTGGAGGCGCTACGAGCGCCGCCTACATCTGCCCTCGCCCTGGGGGAGAGGGCACAAGCAGCCCCAGCCGGCCTAGTCAGGCCCTGGTCAACCTCAATAGGGGCACGTTCACGCCGCCGCAATCCTGGCATTCAAAGCCCTGATGCTTGTAAGTGGTCTGGCCACACTCACCGCATATCTTGGTATCGCCGCTGAGGGAGTCGGCGGCCTCCCTTAGGAAGCCTGCAACCGTTTCGATTGTCACTGCGCCAGAGGCAGTAACTTCCACCACTGGCTGATCTCCGATCTTTGCAAAGTAAACTCGTTTCATTCCATCTCCTTTTTGGTTTCGTGTTCCAGCAACTGGTCTTCCCGAATCGCCTCCGGTTGCCTCAGGAGCGTTGCCCGCGCGCGAACCTCGCGGACTGAATTCACCAGGTCGGCCATCATCCCGGCGGGGATCCGCACCTTCGAGACCTTTTTTTTCACAGCTACACCCCCACGAATTTCTGGTAATGACCGATCCAACAGACCGGCACGCTGATGTTGCGCTCTCCGGCGCGCTGTTTCTCGATGATGATCTCTGCCTTTGCCTGATGCTGCTTCAGGTCATGGCTACCGTGGTCCACTCGGTCCCTGCACTCCTGGCAGTAAGCCGAGGGCCGGTAAGGGAAGAGGATCACGTCAGCATCCTGCTCGATCTCTCCCGAGTCCCGGAGGTCGCTCATGGTCGGGCGCTTGTCGGCGCGGCTATCAACGGAGCGGTTCAGCTGCGAAAGGGCCATGACCGGCACGTTCAGTTCCCGGGCGAGCTGCTTGAGACCGCGGCTGATTTCTCCGAGTCCCTGGGTCCTATTGTCCTTCGAGTTCGACATGGCCATGAGCTGGAGGTAGTCGACCACGATCAGGTCGAGCCCTTCACGCTTCTGCCGTTTTGCCTTGGTCCGGATCTCGCGCAATGAGATCGCCGGGGTATCGTCTATGAACAGGTTCCAGCCATGCAACTGGGACATGGCCATGGTGAGCCGCTCCCACTCCCAGGGCTCGAGCTGCCCGTTCCGGATCGACTGGTATCGAACTTTTTGCCCAGCTGCCAGACGGTCGGTGGTATCGGGCCGGCTCATTTCCAGGGTGAAGAGCATTCCGGTCTTGCCGCTTGCGCCGGTGGTGGCCAGCACGTTGCCTGCAAAAGCCGATTTCCCCATGGACGGCCTGCCGGCGACGATGATCAACTCTCCCGGGTGCATCCCTGAGGTGGCGTCATCAAGAGCATCGATTCCATAGGGCAATCCCTGGACCTTCCCTTTGGTTTCATACCGGTGCTCGATGCGCTTCACTGACTCCCTGACGGCCTCGCCCATGCCTACCGGCTGAGAGCTTTTGAAATCGGCCACCGGCAGGATCACAGCTTCGAGCTTTGCAATAGCCTCAGCGCGATCGCCGCCACCGTAGACGATTTCAGTTGCTTCCCGGGCCCCAAGGATCAACCTCCGGTCTATCGCTCTATCAGCCACGATCCGGGAGTAGTAGGCGGTATTTGCCGACATGGGCACATAATCGACCAACACGGCCAGGTAGGCCCCGCCTCCGACTTGCTCAAGGCGCCCACCGGCTTTCAGCTCTGCCGACGCGGTTACAAGGTCAATAGGTTCATTCCGATTGGCCAGTGAGCACATGGCCTGGAAGATCAGCCGGTGAATCTCGCGGTAGAAGTCCTCTGACTTAAGAATCCCCTGCACCAGGTCGACGACCTCGTTGTCGAGGAAGATTCCGCCCAGGACGGACATTTCTGCTTCAATATTTTGCGGAGGTAGTTTTTCACTCATTTTCGGCCATCACCCTTTGTAGTCGTTCAGATTCTTGTTTAGTTACCGGGGAGAAAGCTGCCGGCTTTGGTTCGCCTGCCACCTCATCCTCCCATCTTCTGGCTGTGATCCACCCCTGAGCCATTTTCGGAGTACTCCCCCTGATCAGAAGGTCAGCCCTTTGTTTCGCTTCTACGGTTGCCGCCGCGACGATCTTGCAGACCAAGGCGCCTGTCATGCTGGGAATGTCGAGCCAGGAATCAGCGGCCTCGGCCTTTCCTGACTTGTAACTAAAGGCGTCCCAGAAGAGGTTAAAACTTTTGAGCCGCTCCCCGGAGAGTTTCCGCTTCTTCTTGGTGAGGAAGAAATCAACCTTGATTTCGGGCACTTCATCGCCAGATGAAGAAAGAGTCTTTAACTTCTTTACTTCTTTTCCTTCTTTACATTCTTGTTCCGGTACCGTCTTCAGTACCGTCTTCAGTACTGTTTTCAGTATCGTCTTCGGTACTGTTTTAAGTTTATTTTCGGTACTGTCTTCAGTACTGTTGCCTTGGTACTGTCCGTAATTTGTTATTGTAATTAAGGCAGTTATGGCAACATTTTTCAGTTCCGTTTCTGTACTGATCCGGTCATCATTTTTCAGTTCTGTCAGGAAGCGGATAACCTTACCTTTGCTCCACTTCCATCTAAGGGCTAAACCCTCCTGGGAATATCCAACTTGGCCGCGTTTTACGGTTATCCTGACCCCCCGTCTTCGGATCTGTCCCTCTTGGTGGTTTGCCAACAAAAGAAGATCAACCCAGGCCTGGGCTCTAGTGAAGGGCTCACTCAGCCAGAGATCGTGATCGGCTAGGCAACGGTGTACCTTTATCCACCCGGTGCTCACGACGCCACCACAGCAACGGCATCTGATGTGTAATTCTTCCGGGCATAGGTCAAAAGACTCTCCTGGTGGACAATTTGGTGTTGTTTTAAGCTGACACTGTCCGGGCCAAGGGTCTGGAGAAGCTGCACCTTTCGGGCAACCTCGAGTAGGCCACTGGCAATGGACGGTGACAATTTCCGTGCAAGGAAAGGGGAGTCATAAAATCTACCGGAGGAGTTTTTCATTTCTTCCTCCGGAGCTGCTTATAAAGATCGCCGCGGACCTTTAACAGTCGCTTGGCCGGCAGGAGCAGTTCCCCCGTAGCGTAAGCAGCTACCGCCCTGATGATCGCCTCGTTGTCGTCAAACGTGAACCCCATCAAGCCGACTTCCAGATGGTTGTTAAGGGCTGGCTGCTGCCCGGTGGCCGCTATGATCGCCGCCGCCATATCCAAATCCGTTATTTTCATCCGCTGTGACTCCTTAGCGCGTCTGCGCTGGTCTCCGGCCCGTAATCACTACGGTCCTGTCGGTCTTCACCTTGGGTGTAGGCTAAGCCTCTCCATGTGATTCGACCCACTGGTTGAACTTCTCGTCGTCCACGAGCACCTTTTTCCCCAACTTGGTTACTGCCGCTGAAAGGCCATTCTCCTTCCGGTTGAACAACATCCACCTGATTGCTGATTCGGTGAGGTAGGGGTTCTTTTCTGCCAACTGTTTCACTGTGCATTTCATTTTGAGGCTCCTTCGTTGGTGATTTGCCGGTTTGGAAAGCGGCGATATGTGCTTACATGAGAAGGTCAGCAACGATTTTTTTGTGGTTTGATACCAAAAACGTGTCTACAATCTCCTAAGCACCTAAATTCACGTCTGTATTTTTTTTCGGACAAGGTGCTTATTTTGTCATGAATCCCCTTAGTACAGGCAACAGAAGCCCTTCGCCTTGATTGCTAAAAAGCGTTCAGGAGTTTGCGCCACCGCCATTTAGTTATGTGCGGTTATGGTGCGTTTCTCCTTTTTTGTTGTAAACTGCTTTAGTAGTTGGTAGTGTTACTACGAAAGCAGTTGAGAGTCAACTGCTAAGATAGTTGGTTGGGGGTCATTATGGGTAGAGGTGGCGGGGTAACACCCGGAAAGGTGATCGAACTGATAAACGAGGAGGTTTCCAGGCTTGGGCAAAATGCTACAGCCCGCGCCATAGGGATACCTTTGAGGACTGTTCAGAAATACATGGCGGGGACAGCAGAACCGTCACAGGCGACCCTTGAAAAGATCGCTGTCCACTTTGGGAAGTCGGTGGCATGGTTGAGGGGAGGAAGCGTACTAGAAAGGATTCTTGAAGGGCTGATGATGAAGGGGATCAACGCTGATTCTTTTAACAAAAGTGTTGTGGAAGAAACTGGAAAAGAATGGGATTACTGGGGTGACCTAGTTGCCGGGAACGCCGTCCTGGATTCAGTGACGATCAGATATGTGTGCGAACTTTTTGACATAAATGTACACTGGGTCGAGACTGGGGGCGAGCCAGGCCTTCTGAGCCCCGGTATCGTAGGACTGGTGAGAAGGGATGATATCGGAACATTTGTCCCGCCCCAGTTCCTTGTCGAAATGACTGAAAAATATCGCGCAGTGGAAGAAATTACAAACCGGTTGCGTGCAGATCCAGAGTTACTGAAAAAGGTCCAGGAGCTGATGAAGGATCAAAGTTGACCACGCCCACAGCTGGCAATGGAAAGGCCACTCTTTGCAGGGTGGCCTTTTTCGATTCAACCAATGGTACACCGGAAAGCTTATCCGAAAATCTTCTGATTCATCCTCTCCACAACACCCAGGGTATGGGATTCCGAAAGGTGAGCATAGCGCTTAACCATCTGGAGAGTCTTGTGGCCCAGGACCTCCGCGATCTCCGCCAAGCTGGCGCCGTTCATTGCAAGGTAACTCGCGGTACTGTGGCGCAGATCGTGAAAACGGAAGTTCTCTATTCCGGCTTCAGCTACAGCTGCTAGCCAGGCCTCGCGGATGGACATCGGCTTACTACCGTTTATCCCCGCCCGGGGGAAAACAAGCGGGGTGTCGGTACGCCGACCCTCCGAGTGCGCCTTCATCAGATCGTAGGCCATACCCACCAAAGGTACAGCTCTTGTCTCCCCATTCTTCGTGTCCCTCAGAATGATCCGTCTGTGCTCAAAAGACACGTCGTCCCAGGTGAGGGGCATAACCTCGCCTTTCCGGGTTCCCGTTGAAAGGGCCAGCATGACGATAACATAGAGCTGTTTGTTCTTGCGCCGCATGCAAGCATCCAGCAACCGCGTCCTCTCATCATCTGATAAAAAGCGGACACGCCCATTCGCTTCTTTCGGCTTTTTAACATCGGGCATAGGGTTTTGGTCTCTCGCTATCCATTTCCATTCTTTGACTGCCTGGGTGTACACAGTCGAAAGCGCGGCAAGATAACGGACAACCGTGGATGGGCTTCGTTTCCGAAGGGTAACGATTTCTTTTACGGTCCCATCTTCCTGTTTTTCTTTGCGTATGGAGGCTATCGGTTCAGCAAGAAATAGATCCCGCTGGCCGACTATTATGTCTGACGAAATGTCCGACAGTAATTTCATTCCGATCCGCTCTTTCCACCATAGTAACTGCGCTTTCGTAATTGCGGCGTGTTTCTCATTCGTAGGGAGGGACACCATGATATACCTGTCGATCAAGTCACCCATGGTATGCTTTTTAGACTCGTTAACCTTGAAATGCCGGCCATCCCTCATTGCAGACTCGGTATCCTGTGCCCACTGCTTCGCCTTCGTCCGAGAGGCAAAAGTAGCGGTTTCGGCCTTATGTCCGAGCATCCGAACTTTCACCCGATACGCAATGTCGCCATCCTTGTTTGTCCGCTTCTCAATGGTCGCCATGGAACCCTCCCTCGGTACTTTGCAACGAAATCCTAAGCCTCGGCAGGAGTTTTGTCAATGCTGGTGCTAGTTGTCTATAGTGGTTGTTGATTGCTATTTTTTGTCAAAAATGTCCCATGAGTGTCCCACAGACGCAAAAAGGGTCCAACCTTTCGGCTAGACCCTTTCCAATTTATTCAATGATTTCAATGTGGTGCGAGAGAGGAGACTTGAACTCCCATACCCGAAGGTGCCAGATCCTAAGTCTGGTGCGTCTGCCAATTCCGCCACTCTCGCACATTGTTACACTGTTCAAAAAGCAAACCCCGCTTTCACG
>Ga0209123_1000916_pt1 | contig 33290 bp, 30 predicted proteins | sample BarGraIncu00431A_FD_184500 | JGI IMG/M metagenome (GOLD analysis project Ga0209123, IMG submission 184500) | Arctic peat soil microbial communities from Barrow, Alaska, USA - Barrow Graham LP Incubations 004-31A (SPAdes) (version 2) | ecosystem: Environmental > Terrestrial > Soil > Wetlands >... | reverse complement strand
ACCCCTACAAATGAAGTAAAGCTTTGTGGGCATGCAACTTTGGCGAGTGCTCACGTTCTGTATAAGGAAAACCTGTTACAATTGGATAGACAGGCTCGATTTTATACTTTAAGTGGTCTGCTAACAGCTAGATACCATGAAGATACGGGCTTAATCGAATTGGATTTTCCAGCAACTTCTGTAGTTCCTTGCGAACCACCTTCAGGATTATTGGAAGCTTTGGGGGTAAAACCAATTTTTGTCGGGCGTAGCGATGACGATTATCTGATAGAAGTGGCGTCGGAAGATGAAGTAAAAAAAGCTACGCCAGACTTTGCCCGATTAATTCATGTTTCGTGTCGGGGAGTAATCGTGACTGCCTTATCTACATCGGAGGGTTATGATTTTATTTCCCGTTTTTTTGCTCCTGCTGTTGGTGTCAATGAAGATCCTGTTACGGGTTCAGCTCATTGTCGGCTAACTCCCTATTGGCAAGCAAAGTTAAAGAAGAATGAGTTTATCGCTTATCAGGCATCGAAGCGGGGCGGCTTTTTACAGTTGGTTGCGGCAGGAGATAGGGTCAGAATTGGAGGCAAAGCTGTGACAGTACTAAAGGGGGAACTTATTGAATGACGGGACTAACCAACGATGGAGAAATGATAATTGGGCAACTGTAATCTCAAACTGTCCGCATAGCCCAATATAGTTCAGTGTGTGGCGTTGATAGAACATAAAAAGCCAGCATTGGCGGGCTCCAGTAGGTTTTGGTTAATTTTATAAGTGTGTCCATATGTTTGTATTAAACGAACAGGAGCTGGGAAACTTCCCCACATCATATGGAACTCATCTAAAATTTTACTATCAACCACTTATAGTCCCCCTCTGTAAATTATAAATAATGCTTGGACACTATTATATCAGCAATAATATCTGAATTCTACTTTAGCGGTGGTACTGGCTTTTTGATAGGACGGCAGGTTCCTCTTGGCTGTACTGCCAATACCTAAGCTTTTCACTTAGGAACGTGTCGCACGATATGTTCGCTCAGACTTCGGTTTGGGCGCCTTTTTTGTTTAGGGGTGTCGCGGAGTTGATGAGATTCGTGTATTTGTATGGTTGGAGTGGGGGATGAAGTAGATGAAGCCATGTATAATAATGTGTAATGTTTTAGAAAATTATAGCATTAAATATGACAGGTGCTTGTCATATTTAATGCTATAATTAATTTGGGTGATAAAAGATGAAAAGCAATCCATTATTTGAAATTACAACCATATTGCTTAATAAGGGAACGATTACCGCCAGAGAGCTTGCTGACCGTTTTGGTGTATCTACAAGAACAATTTATCGAGATATTGATGTGCTTTCATCGGTGGGTGTACCTGTATATATGAATAAAGGCAATGGCGGCGGTATACATTTGCTTGAAAATTATACATTAAACAGGACGCTTATTTCAGAGCGGGAAAGCGAAAACCTGCTGCTGGCATTCAATACTCTGCGGGCAACTCAATATCCGGAATTGGATATTGCCCTTGAAAAGATGGGGGCAATATTTAAGAATGCTGCAAATCATGACTGGGTAGAAGTTGATTTTTCTCCTTGGGGAAGTTTACCTAATGAGGAAAACAAGTTTAATGACATAAAACGGGCTATGCTGGGGCGAAATGTCATACGATTTGACTATGTGAACGGAGAAGGTCACAGGAGCATCCGGTTGGCGGAACCGGAAAAACCTATTTTTTAAAATAATGCATGGTATCTGGTAGCCTTCTGTCGGCAGCGTCAGGAGCACAGGACCTTTCGAATATCTAGGCTAAAAAAACTAGAAATCCAAGCAGATACATTTGAGAAAAAGGTGCTGTCAGAACTGAAACTGGAAGAACAGGACGCTGATCAACAGTCGTTAATTGCCTTGAAACTTTGCTTTCAGGCGCAGGTCTTAAATCGCTTATACGATTATTTTGATGATTCATTTCTTATTCAGAACGATGACGGAAGCTTTACTTTAGAGATCTCACTTCCGGAAGGAGAATGGCTTTACAGTTATATTTTGTCGTTTGGCAGTTTCGTGAAGGTAATAACACCAGAGCACGTACGTAAAATAATTGCGAATCGAATACGACAAGCATTAAAACTTTATGAAGTATGATTTGAATATGACATACTGTTGTCTTATTATCTTGTGTATAATTAAAAAAGAGATAGAGATTTATGGAAATATCTATCGATAATATGGTTACAAGTAGAAATAAGAGGACAGTGAAAGATAGAGAAAGAAGGGACATAATTCTGGATGACTCATTTAATGTAAATGAATTTAGAGGGAAGCGAATTCTAGTCACAGGTGGAACGAAAGGTATTGGTGAAGCCATCGTTAAGCGTCTTAAGAGTGCTGGAGGAACGATTATAACCACTGCTTGATCCATTCCTGATGATACCCAAGGTTCAGACCTATTCATTCAAGCTGACGTCAGCACCCCAGAGGGTGTGACGAAGATTGTCAAAGAGGTACTCGAGTCTTTCAGTGGTGTAGATATTCTTATCAATAACGTCGGTGGTTCATCAACTCCAGCAGGAGGCGCTCTTTCTTTGAATGATGATGATTGGCAGGAGACTTTTAATGCCAATTTGTTTGCTGCTGTGCGCCTGGACCGCGGACTATTACCTTCTATGCAGGCACAAGACTCTGGTGTAATGATAAAATAAGTAAGTAAGGAGAGGAAAATTATGTCGATAAAACTACCACAGCTTATTTTGAATTTTGTTCAGGCAAAGAATGACCACAATAGTGATGCAGTGATTGCTAGTTTCGTAGGTGATGCCATTGTTCATGACGAAGGACAGGAGATTTGCGGTACTGCAGCCATCAAAAAATAGATTGATGCTAGCATTGAGAAATAGACACTCTAGATGCTACCAACCTAGTAGAGCAAGACAACGAGACTGTACTCACAGCTCAAGTTTTCGGAACCTTTGACGGGAGTCCGATCCCATTTGACTTTCACTTCACCATCAATGACGGTAAGATTAGCATGTTGAATATAAAATTAACTGGTGATTGATTGTTAGACGTAGTGACTGCCAGAAACAATAGTAGATAGGAGGCTCAACAATGATCACAAACAATCTGCTTTTAAAGCTTAAGGATAGGAATGATGAAAACGTTGCAAAGACAAGGGATATGTTGCTAAGTATGCAGGGGAAAATTGAGTTTCTCCACGATTTGAAAGTAAAAATAGATATACGTCATGGAACGTCGTCGTATGACATTATATTAATTACCGAATTTGCTTCTATGGAAGATTTTGATGCTTATCTGATTCACCCGGTGCATATCGAAGTGTCTAAATACATTGTGGGAGTGTTAGAAACAGGAGCAGCCGTATGTTATGAATCTTAGAAAAATACAGTTCTCAAATGAAAAAGTTGAGTCAGTATCGTTGATAGTAAAGAAATAGCCAGTAATGGCGGGATATCGTGGGTTTTAGTTGATTTTATAAGTGTGTTTATGTGTTGGCTCATACGTCAATTGGGAGGGCGAACGTATGTAGGGTGTCAATACCCCTAAACAAATACACGAAATTATGGGGGATATTAGTGTAAATGTGTATGATTTCGTGTGTTTTTGCGACACCCCGTAAAATTTGGAAGTTTTGCATGCGATTTATATCGAGTATATTGAAGTTAATGAAGGCAGGCGCACGGCATGCGGGGTAATGAGCGGAAATGGCAGTGGCTAGTGCGTGATCGGTTGATTGACGGGCGGTTTTAGTGGAGTCTCTTACATGTTACTTGTGCAATATTTCTAAAGGTTACATTTGGTTTAAGGCTAGTAGGGGTTAAACGTATCACCTTTAACGGTGCAAAAATGGAAGTAACGTGGGCAGGAGTTCGGTACGGCTCGCCTCCACCATCTAAAAACGGAATTATTGGCGGTTTCTGTATCTTTAGTAAAAGGTTAATCGTTAAAAGGAATGTTAGAAATGAGGTCGAATTAGGGAAGTAATGCTTGTTTAAACGATTTTATTGATAAGCAGGATAAGAAGATAAAAGACATAGAGGGGTATTTATAGTGGATTTACAAACTAAATTATTCTACCTATTAGTTGATTTAATCATACCGCTTGCTATAGGAATTTTATGCCGCTATCAATCCAAGCTTTCTAATGACTTTTTTCAGCGATTGATCGTGTTCAACATAGGTGTAATATATCCGATTTTATCGATATTGACGATATGGAATTTGTCTTTAAATTACTCGTTAATTTGGCTGCCGATTATTGGTGTATTGGTTTGCATTATTCCGGGGATCGCGGCCTATTTTCTTGTGAACAGCAAGTTTCGCAGTGAACTCGACAAAGGCAGTTATATTCTTAGCGCAATGCTGTCTAATACCACTACGCTGGGTGGTCTATGCACCTATATCTTATATGGTGAAGTTGGGTTTGCTTGTACCCAAATGTTTGTAATGTTACAAAACGTTGTTATGTTTATGTTCTGCTTTCCGCTGGCACAATATTATTATCAAAAAAGTGTCAGCAGTAAATTTGGTAAACTATCATTATCAGCACTGTTTATTAATCGCAATCAACTCCCGGTTGCCGGAATGGCTATCGGTCTAATACTGAACCTAGAGGGTATCGTCCGCCCCGCCTTTCTAGAACTTATGGTTGCCCCCTTAGTGCATATCGCGGCATGGACGGCTTTAATACCTATTGGCTATGCTATTGATACTGCTGGCATGCACAAATACTACTCTGGGATTCTAGACCTAATTCCAATCAAATTTATTTTGACACCTGTAGCTGCTTACATAATAGCAAGATTATTGATTACAGATGAAACTGTTTTGGAAATAATTGTTATTTTAGCGACTATGCCTACTGCGATTAATACAGTGATAGCTGTGCAACTCCATAAATTAAATGTCAATATTGCTACAGCTGCCTTTGTTCTAACTACTGCGGTATTTGTATGTATCGAACTTCCAGCTTTGCTTTTTTGGATAAGTGTCCGGTAGCATATATGCGAAGCGAATGATTTATAAATGCTTGTTATTGTACTGAATTTGGCGGATTTGCAAGATCGCGCCCCGCCTCCACTGTTCCACAACATGCACATTTTACGCTTAAAGTGAGCCTTTCAGGTCAGTGAATTTTTAATTTGGAAATGTGTCGCACCTTATGTTCGCTCAGACTTCAGTTTGGGCGACTTTTTGCGTCATCCTATAAAATTTGGAACTTTATAAATGTATTCCGTATTTAATTAAACATCCACTTCCTTTATTTTTAAGCAGGGAAATAGTATTATTGTATCGAAAAACATCAACTAGATGTAGTTGCTATGCAAATATGCAAGATGCCACTATTTTAGCCAAAGGAAATTTTCCTGCTCCTGGGCTACCTAGTATATGAAGGTGCTTTTAAGACTAGACCAGGGAATTACTTTTGTTTGTATAACAACAACAGGAGCTGAGCATATAATGATAAAGACGCAGCCTTTACGCAACCAAATTAGATTATGGACGATTTTCCTTGTGATTGTCCCAAGCCTATTGATTATGGCTATCTATACAATGGGCCAGCTCAAAATAGCTCGTGAGAATAGTCTAGAATTACTTGATCAACGGGTTTCCACAGAGAAGCGAATGATCGAAGGTTGGATGGCGGAACGGGCCAGTGTGGTGCGGGAAATTAGCAAGACAGAGGTTTTTCGAATTTTGGATAAACAACAGATGAAACGTACTCTTGATTTCAAACAAGAAAATGATGCCAATTTTGATTCATTATCATATATCGACAAAGAGGGAATTTTTCAGATGTCTACACTGAAGGATGGTATCTGGTATCGGTCAGTAAATGGAACAGCTTATTATCAGGCTGCTCTAGCGGGAAAAGAGTATATCTCCGGTGCCGTTATTGGACGCAACAGCAACTTACCTATCATTAACTTTTCCTCTCCTATTTACGACCTTACCGGGCATTTCCAAGGGGTGATACTAGGATCAATTCGCATGACAAGGCTCGATGCTCTCTTGCGCGAGAGTTGGATAGGACAATCAGGGGAAATATTGTTGGTAAACAGCGATGGCCTGTTACTTAACGAGACAAGGCTCCTCGATATATTGATTGCTAAGGGAATGGTTAAGAATTCTGTCGTCATGACGATGAAAATATCAGACGATGCGTTGCACAATATCAGGTTGGGGGAGACCGGCACAGCCACTTGGATTAGTCATCTAGGTCATAAAGTCTTGGGGAGCTACCAGCCTATGCCCCAGCAGGGGTGGACGCTTATTGGCAGGATCTACGAAGAAGAAGTATTAGCTCCTATTTATATGCAACTTACAAAAATGGCAGTCGGAACTGTGGTGCTTTTATTGTTGATTCTCCCGCTGGCGAATAGAATAAACAATCGGTTTAAAAGACCCATCAAATGGTTGATTGATCAATCAGAATTGGTGGCTACGGGGAAATACCAAATGGTTGGGCGAGATGATTTTTTCGATCAATTACCCCGCGAGTTAGGTTTCCTTTGTGAGACTTTTGTGAAGATGAGCAGTCATATTGAAAACAACATTGGGCTGATTAAAGAGAATAAGGAAAAATTAGGTCGTAAAGTAAGGGAAATACAAAAAATTAATGCATCACTGCAAGCAGAGATTAGGGAGCGCCAGGCTGCTGAGGAAGCGCTGCGGCAAGCTAATTACGCGTTGTATCTTAGGAATAAGGAAAATGGAGCCTTATTGGATGCCGTGCCTGATCTCATTTTTGAAATTGACAATACAGGGGTTGTTCGCTCGGCTCGCGGAACTAGAGTTAAGTTTTTTAAACCACCTAATGAGCAGATTGGTATGAATATTTCTGAGTTTCTTCCCTCCGAAGTGTGTCAAATACTGATGGAGAATATATCGAAAGCCTTAACGACGAATTCTACAAGCATTTGCCAGTTCGGACTAGACATCGATGGTGAGACGGTTATGAGAGAGGCTAGAATAATCAGCTATAAAGAGAATGAGACCTTGGTATTAGTTCGTAACATTACGGATGAAATACGAGCCGAACAAAAAAACATTGAAATAACGCGACTGCTGGAGCAGGGACAACGCCTGGCCGCTCTCGGCATCATGGCAACAAGCATTGCCCATGAACTCAACCAACCTCTCAATTCTATCAAAATCTCTTCCAGTGGGGTCATTTATACTTTGAAGAATAAAGTACCTCGTACTGAGGCCGACCTCCTTAAAGAGTTTGAAAGGATAGTGGCAGAAGTCGATCGCGCTGATAACATTATTAAAAATATTAGAAAGTTCGTCAAGGAGGACTATTCTAATCGATATTCTATCAATCTCGCAAACGTGATTGGACAGGCCATTAAAACTCTTGAGCATCAACGACTGTTCCAGGATATTACGATCAAGCCGCAAATTCAATACGACCTGAGTTCTGTTTTAGCCAATGACCTGCATTTAGAACAAGTTATCATCAATTTATTGATGAACGCTGCCCAGGCTCTGGTCGGGAGTGCTCAATCTTCTAAGATAATCGGTATCAAGGCTTGGTTTGATGGTCAGGTCATTTTGGAGATTTGGGATAATGGGCCTGGTCTCTTAGATGAGATAAAGTCGAAAGTTTTTGAACCATTTTTTTCAACTAAAGAAAATACAAAGTCTATGGGCCTTGGGCTGGCCATTGTACAAACCATTGTGGGCGCCTATGGAGGAAAGATTGGTGTTTATGACAATGACCACGGAGGTGCCACCTTCCGCATGGAATTTCCCCCTGAAAAAGAAAAAGTGCCATTGCTGAAGCTAATTGTATAAAAGGAATACATGAAAAACTCTAACCTGTTTTGAATCATATATAGTAATGGGCGCGCCGCAGTCGGTGTTATGCTATTAATTATGAGTTGGCAATAGAAGGTTTTCGTTTTAGAGCCTATGAATACTTGCAGAAACCCGTCAATGCCAAGGGGGTGGTGACCATGATTGCTAAAATCAAAAGTAGTATTCCAATAGAAGAGGCGTAGCACAGAAAGCATGGAACTCAGTAATATAATGAAGTATGAGGGAGAATCGGTATGGATTTTAGCAAAGTTAGTATTGATCTTATCTGTGATGGATTACCAGGAATAACATACGTTATAGACTTGCATGGCAAAATCGTTTATTACGGAAAAAAGGCATGGAATCGTTTTGCCTTGGACAATGATGAGCCTAATCTTGTAGATGCATCAAATGTGATCAATAAATCCATATTCGATTTTATCGATGGTGACGAAGTTAAAGATATATATCGGTTATATCATCAAGTGCTGCTCCAAAAACGGTTAAACCAAGTGAACTTTTTTTATAATTGTGATTCGCCTGATATGGTTAGAGATATGTTTTTGTCTATAAGCCCAATATCAATGGAAGGCGAGATTGTCGGTTTCTTATATCATTCTTTGGTGTTAAAAGAACAACTACGACCGCCAGTTAGTTTATTTACAAAAAGAGATAACGACAGCCTGCCAATTATCACCATTTGTAGTTTTTGTAAAAGAATTGATGGCCATAATAAAGTTGGTAGCAAAGGATGGGTGACGGCTGAAAAATACTATCAACTTGGAGGCAGCAGTCAAGTATCACTATCCCATGGTATTTGCCCTGACTGCATAGAAAAGCACGTCTACTCATTTCAAGTGTTTACTTGATCACGTCGATCACTACGGCCGAAAGGGTAGTGTGCGAACTTGGTAGCAATAGGAAAAAGCCTCTGGTGTATGAAACATCAGAGGCTTTTTCCTATTGGAATTATTATGTTCATATTATCGCTGCGATCACCATAGCTTACGATTCTAGCTTCCCAGTTATATGACGAGCTACAACGCCGACTCCGTCTTGTAACTTGAAGACGTGTCTTTCATAGATACCTGAAAGGTGAGGATTGACTTCATCCTGGTAATGAAAGTGCTTACCTGTTTCGCATACATCGCAGTATTTGTCGAATATTCTACCCGTGGCACCAGGCCATATCTCTTGCATAGGTCGCCCTATCAATTCTTCTTTTGCCTTGCCATAGGCAAGACATTCGACAGCATTAACGAACTCGCAGATGAAATCGACAATGGTCCCTGAGTGGCTCCGTGATGCTTTGAATAAGATGACTCTATCTTGTATATTATTTAGGAATATTTGTAAATTAGTATTATCTTTGTGTAGCTGGGTTCCTGTTTTATCCAGCAGTCGATAGAGAGATCTTCTGGATATTCCGAGAGCTTTGGCGGCAGCCGTCTTGTTGCCTTTGTTCGCTGAGATGGCTTGTGTCAGAAGTTGGTTTGTTATTTTTTCAGTCGTTACGGAAGAAACATCGATCAATTTCGGAGGGGCCATGTGTACTCTTGTCTCTTTCATAGTCAAAATATTGAGATGACTTGGAAGAAGTTCTTCACCATTGAACATTGTGGTGGCCACTTCAATGATGTTTGAGAGTTCGCGGACGTTGCCCGGCCAGTCATACTGCAATAGGATTTCTCCGGCCTTTTTACCAATGGTACGAAACATTTTGCTGTTTTCGGCAGTGAATTTTTCTAGGAAGAATTGGGACAAGGGGAGTATTTCCTCAGGGCGCTCTCTGAGGGGAGGAATAAATATTTGCCCAACTTTTAAGCGGTAATAAAGATCTGACCGGAAGCGACCTTCACTTACGGCATACTCTAGATTTAGGTTGGTGGCACAAATAATCCGGACATCAGCCTCTATCCTTTTCAGGCCACCAACTCGATAAAAGGTTTTTTCTTGAATAAATCTCAATAGTTTCCCTTGTACCTCCAATGGAATGTCCGCGACTTCATCGAGAAATAAAGTCCCCCCTTGGGCAATATCTAGTTTACCTTTTTTCCCTTTGGCTTGCCCGCCTGTAAATGTTCCCGGTTCATAGCCAAACAACTCGCTTTCAAACAAGCTAGGAGTAAGGGCGGCACAATTTATATCAATAAAAGGCCGATTAGCGTATCGATCGCCAAGATGAATCAGGCGGGTAATCAGTTCTTTACCTGTGCCCGTTTCACCACGCACGAGCACAGGAATATTACGATTGGTGTGATAGGTATAGGCATCGCGAACGACCTTCTCCATGACTGGGGAGAATACTCCTAATACTGATGTTCCTAGCATGATTTGCTGATTGGACGGTATAGATACAGGAGGGGTATCAAGAGTTTTGACGACGCGGTTAATAACAGAAACGATATCCTCGGCAGTGACAGGTTTTAACAAATAGTCGATAGCCCCTGCTTGTAAAGCTTCCATAACGGTTTCCATGGTTCCATATCCTGTGAACAGGGCTACATGGGGTTTTAGGGGCATAGAGGAAATGGCTCTCACAAGGTCGATACCTGTCATATATGGCATTTTAACATCGGATAGGATTAAAGACACTTTAGCACTAGGTAATGCCTCAAACGCGTCTCGTCCGTTCGGGAAATCTACGACATCATGTCCGAGGGTCAGCAAAAAAGATTTCACACTATCCCGCGATCCCTTGTCGTCATCGACAACCATTATTTTCATTAGAAGACCTCCTAATTTATGAAGGGACCCGTCACTCGTAGAAAGGACAAGGAGACCTCCGTCAATGTTGGCTCTGGCGTTTTGTTACCGTCAAAGGAAAGGGCGATAGATCAAATTATACAATACTTATTCTTTGTCAGTAATGATATGTAAAATCCATTATTTGATAGTATTCTACAAATTCATGTAAAAACCTTTGCGTGAATTTAGTTATCATAATGAAATTCAGTAAGAGTAAAGGTCAACAAGGGAGAGGAAATTGCGCCAGGCTGTGAACTTGACACAACTTGACACAATCCGCTCGCTGTGCAGTAACGAATCAGCTTGTCTAATTTGCATGTAGCATCAAATATTTTTATCGTTTAGAGTGATTTACAATGCAGAAAGTAGGCAATTACAACATGAGTTGCTAAATAATCCTGTTATGCAATTTATTGGCATAATTATTGCATTTATATCGAAATAGAGAACAGTAAGATAGAGGCAGTTCGCAAGTTTAACGAATTGGTAAATCAGTAAGTATGGGAAAAATGATTACATTGTGGTGAGTTCGGATGAATCATTTAAAAGAAGATAATCAATTTATTGATGAAGGAGCTAGTATGACATTCTCAAAAAATGAAATAGATTTGGGTAAGATCATTCGGGACCCGCAATTTTTGACTAACATATATGATGTCGTGAGGATAGTCGATCCCGTGCTAAATCAAGTGCTTTATAATGAAGCGTCAGATAAATTGATAGGAGTAACAAAAGGCACCTGTTACTCGTTGTGGGAGAAGGGGACATGTTGCGAAAACTGTATTACCCTACGTGCTTATGAAGAAAAGAATAGTGTAATGAAATTCGAAGCAACATGCGACAAAATATACTTGATAACAGCAGTCCCAATGATGTACCAGGGCAAAGTTTATGTAGTTGAAATGATAAAGGATATTACAGGTAAAGGAATTGTGGAATCCTTGTCCGGAAACAATCTAGACGATATGGTGGGTTTCGTAAAACATCATAACGATCTGCTGGTGCGGGACGAATTAACGGCGGTTTTTAACAGGCGGTTTATCAATATGCGCCTTCCAACAGAGATCAAACGAAGCGAAGCAACTGGAAGTCCGTCCGCAATCCTGATGATTGACCTAGATGGCTTTAAAAACATTAATGATTCATACGGTCATGTCGCGGGTGATTGTATTCTTCAACATGTTGCAGGCCTATTGCATGAGGGGGTAAGGGGTGAACATGACTGGGTCGCAAGGTATGGCGGAGATGAATTCCTTATCTATTTGCATGGCGCAACGATGGAACGAGCATTAGCTGTTGCTAAAAGAATGAAACATTCGGTTGAATACGGGAAAATAAAATACCGCGAAGTGGAGATAAGAGTGACTTGCAGTATCGGGATTGGCCTTTTGGAGAACGGTATGGAACCACAGCAGTGGATTGAGGGCGCTGACCGCAATCTTTATTTAGAGAAATCTGAGATTGATGTACCTTATGTTAAAGAATCCAAGTTTTGGCAAAGTAAAAGGTCGTGTTTGACACAGGGAAGGGATAAGAAGTTAACTGAAATGGCATATTTTGGAGGAAAAAGATGTGACTAAAGATAATAATAATCTTGAAGTGATGAGTGGCTTTGACAGCGCTTTCTATAGAAATATAATGGAGCAGGCACGAGATATTATCTTAGTTATGGCTACCGACGGCGAAATTATAGACATAAATCTCGCCGCGTTACATGCTTATGGTTATTCAAGAGACGAACTCCGGAAGATTTGTATTCAAGACTTGCGATCGCCAGAGACGCGGATTGTAGTTGATGCCCAATTGAAAAGAGCACAGCAAGAGGGGGTTTTATTTCGTACTGTTCATATGCGCAACAATGGAGAATACTTTCCGGTGGAGGTGAGTTCTCGTCCATTCCATTTTATGGAGAGAGAAGCGGTTGTTAGTATTGTGCGGGATATTACAGAGGCAGTTGCTAAAGAAACAGCCCTTAAAAAAGGAGAGGAAAGTTTCCGAGTTTTGAATGAACAACTCATGATGGCCAATGAGGAACTTACCGCCTCAGAAGAAGAGTTAAGACAGCAGTTTGATGAACTACTTATTAAAGAAGAAAAAATTAGCCAGTATAATACCGTTCTCCATTCGTTGCATGAAACGGCATTGGGACTTATGAACAGACTTGACCTGGAAGAGGTGCTAAGGATCATTGTTTCTAGTGCAACACAGCTCTTAGGCACTCAAGATGGGTACATTAATTTGGTGGACAAAGAAAAAGACATATTTGTTAGAAAAGTCGCCGTAGGGCAATTTGCTCAGGATATGACACGGCAAACAAAAGTTACAGAGGGGCTTCTCGGGCAAGCTTATATCACCGGGGAAATTACAGTCTTAAATGACTATAGCATGTGGAAACAACGTCTCCCAGCGCCCATATTTGATGGAATAGACTGTGCTGTTGTAGTTCCACTAAAAGATGGTGACAGTGTGGTTGGTGCTATTGGACTGGGTTTTGCCGAGCCGGGCCGAACTCTTGCCCCCCACGAAATTTTTATGCTTCAACGGTTCGCAGCTATGGCTTCCATTGCCCTGGACAATGCAACACTGGTTAGGTCATATAAAGATGAATTGCGGGAGCGTATGAAGGCCGAAGCAACCGTTCGACATATGGCCTACCATGATGATTTGACTGGTCTTCCCAATAGAAGGTATTTGCAAGAATGTCTTGCCCATGAACTAGAGAGTGCACGCCAGAGGGAATCGATGGGCGCCATTCTGTTTGTCGACATGGATGATTTTAAAATGATTAATGATACCTTGGGGTATTCTTATGGTGACAGAGTTATCATAAAAGCAGGAGAGTATCTCCGTGCCCAAGCTGGAGACGACTCGGTTGTGGCAAGAATTGGCGGAGATGAGTTCATTGCTTTGCTTCCTAACGTAAACGACCGAGAGAAAGTTGCCCACATCGCCGATAATATGGTGAAATTGCTTAGTCGAGATTATGAAATTGGCGTCTCCAAAACCCATATGTCAGCCAGTATTGGCATTGCTCTCTATCCATTAGATGGGGATACCGCAGAGGAAATTTTTAAAAACGCCGATCTAGCCCTTTATGCGGCCAAGGGGAACGGCAAAAATACCTGGCGCTTTTATGATCCAAAATTACAAAAAATTGCCTATGAGAATATGATACTCAAACGTGACCTGCGAGAGGCTATCGGACGTGAAGAACTATCCTTACACTATCAGCCGCTTGTGGATGCTAAAAATGGTAATGTTATCAGTTTTGAGGCGCTGCTCCGGTGGACCACTTCAGGGGGTGAAGCCATTCCACCGGGACGTTTTATCCCATTGGCGGAAGAGAACGATACCATTAATATCATAGGAAAATGGGTAATAGAAGAAGCTTGCCGGTTCATCTGCAAGTTAACTGAATTGGGAAAAGGTAATATCCGTGTATCGGTCAACGTATCTCCGCGTCAACTAGTGGCTGACGACTTTGTGCCCAATGTACGTGCGGCTATCGTTAGTGCAGGTATTAAACCGAGTCAACTTGAGATTGAGATAACAGAGAGTGCCCTTATTGCTTCGTTGGGAGACAGCATTATTAAGCTTGGAGAATTGCGCGCCATTGGTGTGTGTCTCTCTCTTGATGATTTTGGTACTGGCTATAGTTCGTTGACCTATCTGAGACGATTGCCAGTAGGGATGCTTAAAATTGACAAGTCATTCATTGATCAAATTGCAGTTGATGAAGCCCAATTACAATTTATCTGTTCTATCATAAATATGGCACATGTACTGGAGTTGACTGTTGTGGCAGAGGGGGTCGAATCCGAAGAACAGTTAAAGAAACTTGTAGAGTGTAAGTGTGATTTTATTCAAGGGTACTTTATTAGACGTCCAGCTTCAGAAAGCGAGGCAATCTTGTTCCTAGATCGATGAAGATTCCAGTGAGTACTCCATGATCATTTGGAGACATCAAAAGTATTTGAGAGGGAAAGACGGCCTCTGCGACTTTTTTTTATTTTCAATAACAAGTATTTTATAAGGAGATTAAGTAAATGCAAGCATTCCGAAATTTAACAACGGCTTCTAAAATTATTGGTTTAGTGGTATTGATGGCAATCTTTCTTGGTATTGTGGGGTATATAGGTTGCTATTCATCTAATAAATTGGCTAGTACAATGGATGATATATATAAGGATCGTCTGTTGCCCATTAAATGGCTTAATGCAGCTCGTGCTCAGAGTAGGGGAGTAGAGGCGCTGACGCTTGAACTGTTTCTAAACCAAGATAAAAGTAAAGAACAGCATATATTACAGGAAATCAAGGAACGTGCCGCTGATGTGGACAAGTTGCTTTCTGACTATAGTAAAACAACGCTAGACCCTTACGAACAGGAACGGTTACCGAAGTTGATGAATGAACTAACAGAATACCGAGTGCAAAGAGCTAAAGCTACCGACTTGGCATTAGTAGGAAAACAACAAGAGGCTTACTGCTAATGTTATTGAGCAAATGTCAGCAGGTATTCAATAAGTAGCTGTAAATGCAAATGCAGTGTCGGGTGTAGCGGATAAGACGGCAAATGCAGCCGGCGAAAAGGCTGTGAACGCTGTTATAAGTCAGATGAAAAGTATTGAGAAGTCTGTTACTAGCTCTGCTCAGGTGGTTACAAAACTCGATGAACACTCGAAAGAAATTGGACAAATTACAGACACTATTTCTGGGATAGCAGGCCAGACAAATCTATTAGCACTCAATGCAACCATTGAGGCCGCTTGTGCAGGCGAACAAGGCAGGGGGGGGCGGTAGTTGCAGAAGAGGTGCGAAAGCTCGGCGAGCAGTCGCAAGAAGCCGCTAAGCAAATAGCCAACCTGATTTCCGAAACCCAGTCAGATACAGGCAACGCTGTTGTTGCAATGAATGATGGTACTCGTGAGGTCAAGATTGGAGCTGATGTAGTGAATCATGCAGGGCAGGCATTTAAGGAGATTGTTTCACTTATCGGTGAGGTCTCATCTCAAGTCAGGGAAATTTCGGCGGCTACTGCGCAGATGGCCTCTGGAAGTCAGCAAATTGTCGCATCGGTACGAGATATAGACCACATCAGCAAAGACGCTGCTGGACAAACGCAGACGGTTTCGGCTGCTACAGAGGAACAATCAGCCTCAATGGAAGAGATTGCTGCATCGAGTCAGTCGCTGTCGCGGATGGCCGAAGAGTTACAAGGTACTGTCAGGAAGTTCAGGGTGTAGAGATAGAATGAACGTTCTGGATCCCATCCACGGTGGCTAGCCACGAAGCTGATGTAATTTATTATTAGAAAGATTCCAAAAAAATGGGTGACAGAAGGGAGACAAGAAATACATGCTTTCATATAAAATACAATATAGAGGCCACAAAATGCTTGCTCTCGCTGTGCTTGTTACTGGAGTTGCCTTTTTTGTAAGGACAGTTTTTTTGCAAGCCTTTGGAGCTAGCCTTCCTTATGTGACCTTCTATCCAGCTGTAATGTTCGCTGCAATTTATGGAGGATTTGCTGCGGGTTTATTGTCAACAATCCTCTCTGGCTTTTTCATTTCATTAATGATATTAAGCCCTATTGATCCTTCTGTTCTAGCGCCTACTGACTGGATAGGAATGGCTGTTTTTCTCATTAGTTGCCTAATGCTTTCTTACGTCTGCGAGACAAGGCATCAAGCTCAAGAAAAAGTGCTACAATATACCACAGAATTAATTGAGAATGAAAAAAAGATGGCCCGTCTCGATAGGCTTCATCTTGTCGGTCAGATGGCGGTAAGTATTGGACATGAAGTTCGTAATCCAATGACAACTGTGAGAGGTTACTTGCAGCTGTTCCAGAACAACGAGAAGTATAGTGAGTATAAAGACAGATTGGATCTTATGATTGAGGAAATTGACCGAGCAAATGCTATCATTACGGAATTTATATCGTTAGCTAATTATAAGGCAATAAATTTACAAAGAAATAATTTGAATGCTGTACTTAATAGTATTTTACCACTAATTCAGGCTGATGCGTTACGAACTGAGCAGAATGTGTATTTTGAGCCAAACGATATCCCTGACGTAGTATTTGACAAAGAGGAGATATGTCAACTTGTATTAAATCTGGTTAGAAATAGTCTGGAGGCGACACGCTTTAGCGGTATAATACGTATCAGAACAAGTTTAGTTAATGGGCAGGTCGTTTTATCTGTGTATGATACAGGTCATGGGATTTCAAAAGATATATTGGATCACTTGGGTACGCCTTTTGTAACAACGAAAGATACTGGGATAGGTCTAGGACTTCCAATTTGTTATAGCATTGCGGAACGGAATAAAGCAACCATACATGTAAAGACATCTAAAACGGGTACGAATTTTGACATTTGCTTTTTACAAGCATCAAGTACAATTTATTAACGATGAGGGGGAAGGGATTTTCCTAAATAAGTCTCTCAGTAGTTTAGCGGTTAGAATGTCGCATTATTTTAATAAAAATGGCTAGCCTTTACGGGAAAACCCATGGAAGAAGAAGTAGGGGATTGTGGGCCTAAGGTGTTCATTATTTGCCCAAAAACAGTCTAATCACTTGCCTTAATGATAACAAAGGTGGGTATTTGATCTATCACTCTTCAGGAAAAATTTCCTCCGGCCCATTCATTTGCCTTTTGATAAGAATGGATTATCTTTTATAATAAATCTCCAAGGATAATTTCGCGCATCTTTAGCATAATCAATATTAATACGAGGAGTAGTGACGATACATTCTGGAGAAAGAGTTTCACCGCTTAACAAATATAAATTTTCACCACATAGATCGATTCCATTTTGAGCTTTCGAAATACCCATTGCTGAGCATAATTTACCAGGTCCACTGCATAGGTTTAATAATTTGTCTGTTTTACGCCGCTTTTTCATTAGATCTAGACCGTCAATTGGTTCTATCCCCCGAATCAACACCGCCTCGGGATAGCCTTCTTTATTAGTTACAATATTCATGCAATAATAGATGCCATAAATCAAATAAACATATGCAATCCCACCTTGGCCAAACATAACTTTCGTTCTATTGGTACATCTATTATTATAGGCATGGCTAGCAGCATCCTCAGAACCGACGTACGCCTCAACTTCGACAATTTTACCACTCGTTTTGCCATCGGGAGTGTCGTGAATAATGTATTTTCCTAAAAGGTCTCTGGCTATATCAAGAGTGTCCCTCTCGTAAAAAGATCGCTCCAGTTTTTTCATTAGAATACCTTCTTATCATAATGTTATTTCCTAAATAATATCAAGAGATGCCAGATTGAAGAAGAGGCTTTAATGATGGCAGATGACTTCGTTAATGGTATTGTAAAGCAGTTTCCACCAAGATATGTATAGAAAGAATAGTTTTTTTAGAAATATTCTACGTTCGATAGGGATTATATATAAAAGGTCCTTTATTAGATTACACTGATAAAAGGCCTTTTTTGGTGCCATCGGGAGGAATTAAGGCATGGCACTCCTATTTCCATTCCCTTACTTTTGGCAATTTCGTTCACCGCTAATACACGCTGCTTTCTTATGTAGTAACCGGACAGGCGCTGGGAAGCTCCCCCACCTCATATGAAACGCATCTATAAACTTCTTCAATCATTGATATTCCTTCTTCTTACTAAAACCCCATGCAACTAGCGTGGCACAATTTGATATGAAAATAGTCTTAGAAGCTTATTTTCATATCAAATCATGTACAAATGCACGGAATGATGGAGATATTCGTGTAAAGGTATATGATTCCGTGTATTTTTGCGACACCCTGTAAAATATGGAAGTTAAAGTTGTAATTATTATCGAGTATGAAGCTGATGAAGCTAGGTGCAGTGCTTGATAAATAATTGGTTGATTGATGGATGGGATGTTTCGAAAATTATATATTTACAGTAGATATGAAATAAAAAGCTTAGATTTGAAATGTTCCTCTTTTAACAATGGAGGATTTTGTAATATTGTGGCGAATACAGCTGGATAATGCAGATTGCTTGGAGGATATATATGGAATTCTTACGTATACTCCTAGGGAAAAATAGCGCTGTAGAGCAGACTTTGCACCAACAGGCAAAAAGCAACAACAGTCAATATATAGTGCGGCCGTCATCGTGCTATTCGTGGTTTATTGTCTTCCTAGGGGTATTGTTAATCGGTGGACTAACGTTTTTTATTCGTAATCAAATCAATGCCGATTATGACAGAACGATTGAAGAAACTTCTCGGGAAACAATGAATTTGTGCATCGCTTTTGAAGAGCATGTGAGAAGAATTATTGCAGATGCCGATAAGGACCTACTTATTCAAAAAAAAGCTTACGAACAAGATGGTCTCTCTAGTCCAATTCTTGTTGAAAACATGGAAAATACCGCAAAAGATCCTTCTCGATTCCAGAATGCTATCATTAATGAGCTAGGCATTCCAATTGCGAGTTTTAATAAGATTGCTCCATTAGTTAATCTCGCAGATAGAGATTACTTTCAATTTCATCGCGAATCCTCTATAGAAATGTTGTACATTGGTAAACCAATGATAAGTAGGACAGCGGGAAAGACGGTCATTCCGGTGAGTCGACGTATCAATCATTCGGATGGATCGTTCGCTGGCGTTACAAATATTAATTTAAAACCGGAGTATTTCAGCTCATTTTATAACAAGATTGATCTTGGCCAAGATCAACGAATTACCTTGATTGGTATGGATTGGATCGTCCGAGCACGTCAATCTGGCAACAATGAGGAGGTCGGTCAAGACGTATACGGCGCCCCGCTTTGGAAGAACGTCCAAGCCGGTCGCACTCATGGCACATACATATCAAATGACGTCCTTGATGGGATCTCTCGTATAGTTAGTTATCGCGTTATGCCGGATTACCCATTTGTAGTGTCCGTCGGAAAATCTACTCAAGTGACCCTAGTCGCTTATGAAAAACGTAAGCAGGGTGATATTGTGAGGGCTTCACTGTTTAGCCTGCTTATCTTGATCATCTGCGGCTTGCTGGTCAAACGGATAAAACAGGTCATTTACGAGGGCGAAAAACGGTATTCGTCATTGCTGTCAGGTATGCCCAATGGATTTGCATATTGCAGAATGATTTATGAGAACGGTAAACCCGAAGACCTTGTTTATATTGAAGTCAATTGTGCCTTTACGTCACTGACGGGATTAAAAGATGTCGTTGGAAAAAAAATCACTGAAGTCATTCCGGGGATTAAAGAGTCTAACCCGGAATTATTGGAGATTTACGGCAGAGTAGCGAGTACAGGCAGGTCGGAGCGAATTGAAGCATATTTTGAGCCATTGAAAGCGTGGCTGGAGATTGTAGTTTCCAGTTTCGGGGATGGATTCTTCATAGTTATATTTGATAATATCGACGAACGTAAACGCCTAGAAGAGACGCTGAAAGTAAGTGAAGAACGATTCAGAACAATATTTGAGCAAGCACCCTTAGGAATTGCGTTAATTGATTCACTGACAGGACATATTAAACACGTTAATCCAAGGTTTGCAGAGATTGTTGGTAGAACAATGGAACAAATGATTCGTATAGACTGGATGAGTATTACGCATCCAGATGATGTGCAAGCCGATCTTGATAATATGGCGCTCTTGAATGCTAATAAAATAACTGGTTTTACTATGAATAAACGATATATGCAGCTAGATGGTTCTATCGTTTGGATCAATATGACGATTGCTCCCCTGCGAGATAAAGAAGAACATAATCGACATCATCTATGTATGATAGAAGATATTACAGAGAGCAAAAAGGCACAGGCCCAAATTATCCTTGCTATGGAAAGAGCAGAAGTAGCAAATGCTGCAAAAAGTCAATTCCTTGCCAATATGTCTCATGAGATTAGAACGCCGATGAATGGAATTATTGGAATGACAGATATCACACTTATGACAGATTTACAAGAAGAACAACGAGAATATTTAAATATTGTAAAATCATCAACAATGTCATTACTCCGAGTGTTAAATGATATTCTGGACTACTCAAAAATTGAAGCTGGTAAAATTGATTTGGAAGAGGATATGTTTGATATTCGGGAAATAACCAATGAAGTTGTAGATTTATTTAATATTGCAGCCAAACAAAAGGGCTTACATATAAAATTAAACATTGGCAAGGAAATACCACATAAGATCATTGGTGATTCGGTTCGATTACGGCAAGTACTTTCTAATTTAGTAGGTAACGGAGTTAAATTTACAGCGCACGGCGAAATCGTGATTGGTATTGATTTTGAGAAAAGATATAATGATAAAGTGGTATTAAAGTTTGTGGTAGCAGATACTGGAATTGGAATTGCTGGTGATAAACTGGATATGTTGTTTAAAAGATTCAGTCAAATCAATGATTCTTATACGAAGCAATTTGGTGGAACGGGACTCGGACTTGCGATTTCCCAAAAACTAATTGAACTCATGAATGGAGAAATTGGAGTAGAAAGTGAAGAAGGAGTAGGAAGTCGTTTCTTTTTTACAGCTGTATTTGGTCTCCAAGAAAGCGGGATTTTAGCAATAGATAGTCCTCAGAAAGCAACCATTCAGCATGGAAATACAGAGTATAAAAAAATATTACTTGCCGAAGATGATTTAATTAGCAGGAATTTGGCAACGCTCATTTTAGAAAAAATTGGTCTTAAAGTTATTGCCGTAGAAAACGGCAAGCAAGCTGTTGATGCTTTTGAACAAGGAAAGATTGAATTGATATTGATGGATATTAATATGCCTCATTTGGACGGTTATACTGCTACTGCGATGATTCGAGACCGAGAAAAACAAATAAAGTTTCATACACCGATTATAGCTATGACGGCATATGCATTGAAGGGAGATCGGGAAAGATGCTTGGCAGCAGGTATGGATGATTATATTTCAAAACCAATTGAGTTAGATAAGTTTATTGCGTTAATTAATAAGTGGTTAACAAAGTAGATAAACATTAAGCTTTGGCGTAAGATAAGTGGAAATATGCTCTAACAGATATTTTATTTACATAACATAGAATTGTCCGATATAAGTGGAAAGTGTCGAGTTGTACAACGTACTAGGCTGGTCACAAAGGATTCGTGGTTTGTGTGTCACGAAAGGAGGGAATGCATGCTGCCAACTATGCTGAATTGAAGATGGTGGAAGGACCACCAAAGCCACTATACAGATGGAGGCTCACACCACGGTAAGCTGCTATGGAATTCTCCTGGTTTACTCTACAGGGTAATTGCAAAACAAGGGACTCAACTAGCAACAATAATGCAAGTTGAGTCTCTTAAGTTATTCCTAAGCTAGGATATTAATATTTGATCCTATATGTGGCTGTGCAGCAACTTGTAAAACTTTTTTTTGCACGATATCGTCCTGACCTGTGCCCTTATCATAATCGCCATCATTATCTGCTTTACTAATTTGTGTCGTAGCAACAGCTTGATATTTTTGGGTTGGCGCATATTGACTAGATAAAGAAACGGCATTAACGTTCATCTTTTTCCCCACCTTTCTAAAGATATCTATTATGTGCGATCTTATAGTACGTACCAATAGCCACCCGTATTTTTTGATATTATGCACTTATAAAAATTAACTGCCAAATTAAATCTTAATTAGATGGATATCATTTCTTTGATTTAATACTAACTAATAATCGTTATCGAGTCAAGCCTTATTTTTATAAGCTTCATCTTACTTCAATTTAAAGATTAAACCAATTTATAAAAATGACCTTATACAATGCCAGAAAAAAGCTCGTAACCAAAGTGAATTGGCCACAAGTTTCCCGTAATAATCTTTGTTGTTGATACCAAGCCTCTCGCCCCAGTATTTGCTCAACTATTACGAACCCCTTACACTGATTATTATGTCTAGAAAAGATGGTTTGATACATTCCGTGTTATGTAAATTATATGCCACGAGTACCATGGTTACCGCAATTAGATTCTGATTTAAAATTAGTCGGGGGGCCGTTCTCTAACGGTGAAAAATCTCCCGTCAAATTTATGTAAAAATCGGCAGGAGATTTTGTATTATATGGCAAATACATGTTATAAAAGATGATATAAAATTATTGAGAATCAACAAGTAGAAGGATGTGACTCGGAGTAACCATCCCTTTGAGTTCTTGTATTGTTGTGTATATGACTTATTTAGAACATTCATCGGATCCCTCTTTTATTGGCTGTGAGGTGGGCACAATAGTAAGGTTATGCTTCAAGAAGCAAATCAAATAAATTGACTATTTAATATGGAAGGAAATTTGATATATTAGAATTTGAGGGTGAAAAGACTATGTTTGTGCAGAGAAGTTTCAATTCGAAAATAGGTAGAGGCTTAATTACTATAGGTACAGGATTTACTGCGATAGGGGTGGTGCTGACAATCACCGCTTTTGGAATAACTTTTGGTACATCCTGCTTAATTGCAATGGGTTTATTTTTAATTATTTATGGTATGACATTTACAACAACTATAAATAGAAAACTGAATTTTAAATTACTGTTGGCACAGAGGTTATTGTCATTGTTGTTATTGCTAGGATTGATATCCTTTATATGGATACAAACTCTTATACTCCAATTTCAAAAATCTGATAATAATGTAAAAGTTAACTATGCCGTTGTATTAGGAGCTGGCATACAGGGAGAAGAACCTTCAATTACACTTAAAAGAAGGTTGGATAAAAGTATTGAATATCTCAATGCAAATCCCAATACCAACATAGTAGCTTCTGGTGGTTTCGGAAAAGGAATAACGGTATCAGAAGCAGAAGTTATGAAAAGATATTTTCTGGCACATGGAATAGATGAATCTAGGATAATTAAGGAAGAACTATCTACGACCAGTGACGAAAATTTAAAGTATACTAAAGAAATTCTGACTAGCTTGAATAGAGAAGAACCGCAAAGTATACTTATTATTACTAGTGAATATCATATGTTCAGGGCAAAACATATGGCCTCTAGGTACTATTCTAATGTATATGGGATATCTTCAGAAACGCCGACTGCAGTTATGATCAATTATGCTATTCGGGAATATATAGCTGTTTTAAAAATGTTAACTTTGGATGCCTTGCATGAAAGAGACAGGTGATCTGCCCCGACACAGAGGATATGGAAGGCTCACTGGAGCCATGCAGGTGACACGGTAAGTTGCTGTGGACTTCTCTGATTTACTTTACTATGGTAATAACAAATACACGAAACCCCATGCTACTAGCGTGGCACAATGTGATATTAAAATAGTCTTAGATGCCTATTTTAATATCAAAAAACGAGAATGATTGATAGAGGAAGGTAACAACATGGATAATAGCGTTGGACAACAGGAAGATAATGAACTTTATGTATTATGGAAGAGCGGAGACAAAGAAGTTGCTTTGAGTATGGCATTTATGTATACGTTTAATTCCAAGACTAAGGGGTGGTGGGACGAAGTAACACTAATAGTATGGGGACCTTCGGCGAAACTTTTGGCTACTGATGATGAAATTCAAGGGAGAGTTAGCCAAATGATCGAAGCAGGGGTTCGCGTGACTGCCTGCATAGCCTGCGCGAAGATGTATGGCGTAGTAGACATTTTGGAGAATCTAGGAATTGAAGTAAAGCCTATGGGGATTCCACTCACGGAATTACTAAAGTCTGGTAAGAAAGTACTGTCTGTATAACATCAATGAAGTAAATTCAACAATACGTAAATGATGGCGCTTACTAAAATGTGAGCTCTACTAGTATAAGTGCACTAACTCTATTATTTGGCCGATTTGAAGGGGATTTCCAGCGATCAGAGAATCAAAGAAAAAAGGGGGGGATGTGGAAATGCTTTTCGAAATGGTTACTTCGGAGCCTTTATTAAGTCAAGCTCGTGAGATCTTTCGTGAATATCAATTATCGCTTGGGATTGACTTATGCTTTCAGGATTTTGAGCAAGAACTATCTACCCTACCTGGTAAATACGCACCACCGCAAGGTCGCCTTTATTTAGCTTACATTGACGGAACGCTTGCGGGATGTATAGCCTTGCGATCTTTCATGGAAGAACAATGTGAAATGAAACGATTATATGTACGTCCACAGTTTAGAGGCAAAAATATCGGTAGGTTACTAGCGAACAGAATAATTGCAGATGCTAAGAAAATTGGATATCGGCAAATATATCTCGATACGCTAGGCACAATGACTGCCGCACAGGAACTTTACCGCTCGTTGGGATTCCGTGAGATTTCGGAATACCGCTTTAATCCAATTGATGGTACTCAATATATGGGGTTGGATTTGCAAATTAACAATACGCAATGTAAATGAGTCAATCAATAAGTAAATAATACTCACGGGAGCTTACCAAACAGTAGGCTCCTTTTTATTATCAAAGGGGGTGACATTATGGCCGGAGGTAAATACATACCCAGCTATTTCAACTGCGTTAAAAAGAGAAATGACTAGCCAGTAACCCAGGCCGAAGATGACCGCCATTATAATGATAACCATCAAGAAGTCGGACACGCTATCAATGGGAGAAGACGAATATGCTAGTGCGGTGCCAGATTGACACAGATAGATAATTACCAAGCTGATCAATGCGGATAACTTTTTGTGAATCATAAACACACCTCCTTAATAGTATATGATGTGTTCATTGAAAAATATTGGTAAGCATGGATTTTATTTAATGTATTTATGATTTAAGTGGGGAAAGCCCAGTAGCCATTTAGTAAAATGGCAACAATTACCGCTGTTAATAACGGCATAAGCATTAATATCTCGTCTGCCAGCATTGCTGGTGAGGAATGTGGACGAAGATGAGGGGAATTTAATGGAATTTGAGTGAGGGGGTGGTCAGGTCTTGATTTATCTGTACACTATAAGAGAATATTTATTGATTATTGTAAATACTTCCAGTAATATATAATTAGAAACTCAGGGGAGGGGATTGAGTGAAACGTGTATTATTAGTATTACTATCGATTGCCATTATTAATGTTAGTTTAATGACCATCTCGAGTGCGAGCGCTTTTGCTGAAAAAGAAAACTTTGAAAAGTATTTTGAAGGATTCGCCGACAGTACATTTGTTATGTACGATGAGGCTAACGATCGCTATGTAGTTTACAACAAATCCCAAAGTTTAAAACGCTTGTCACCATGTTCTACTTTCAAAATTTATAATTCACTTATTGGATTGGAAACTGGCGTCTTGGATCAAGAAGATGTATATACTTTGTCTAAATGGGATGGAACGCGATATACGTTTCCTGCTTGGAATCGTGACCAAACATTGGCGTCCGCTACAAAAGAGTCAGTTGTCTGGTATTTCCAAAAAATAGCATCCCAGATTGGGACTGAAAGAATGCAGGTATATCTTGATAAGATAGAATATGGCAATCGTGACATTTCTGGCGGATTAACCACATTCTGGTTACGGTCTTCATTACAGATTTCGGCACGTGAACAAGTGGACTTGTTGCACAAACTATACTCAGGAAAATTGCCGATTGCACCTCAAAATATGGAGATAGTAAAAAATAACATTACTTTGTCAGAAGATAATGGCGTACGATTAATGGGCAAAACTGGTTCAGGATTCCAAGATGGTAGATGGCTATTAGGGTGGTTTGTTGGCTGTGTTGAAAAACAAGGAAATCGATATTTTTTTGCCACTAATATTCAAGCACCAGATGGTGCAACCGGTGGAAAGGCGAGAGAAATTACGAAATTAATATTAAAAGACCTTCAAATTTTATAGTAGGTATTTTTATAGGGACACTCATGGGAGAAAAAATAGAAGCATGTTAATGAAATTCAAAAATACCAATTCGACTGAACCGAAAAAAGAATTCGCTTTATCGAAAATCAGTGCCGTCATAGTATCGCACTGTTTGGGGGCGGAATTTTTATATTATCCTTGTGGCAACGCGCTCTGATGAAGGCAATCTACGGCTTTAAAATATACGATGAAGAATCTCAACAATGGATCAGAAGATTTACCGATGTACGCGCTGTGTTTTCAGCATTCAAAATCGTAAATACACAGCATTTCACCCTCTCAGCTCGTTCCTGAGCAGAGGCCCAGCATGATAGCGCATCTTACATACGGGAGTCTACGATTAATGCGAATCATATACTCGATGATTTGTGTATTTGGGCGAGAATTAGATTGACTGGTTTCCGATGGAACATGCGAATGTTATCGGCATGCCTTTACACAAAGTACAGGGTTGTTTGGTAGGATTACAGGGGCTGTATATTGGTGCATAGGGTGCTTTTGAAGCAGTCAGCAGAGTGTAAAAGTATTTACGTCTACGTTTGAAATTGGGATATAAATAGGTCAGGAATACTTTACCAAAAGTTAACTTGACTGTGCATTTCAGTCTATATATTATATATACATATAAGTAGCAATTTTAGTGGGGGAATTGGAGGGGTAGAGATGTGAATATTATAAAGAATAGATTTACTTTTTTTACTTGGAATTGTATGGTTGTATCCATTGTGATACCTGTCCATACTTTTGCTGAATAGGTTCAGCCGCAAGTTTTCAAGCTAACCGTTAGTCACACTAATGATTTTCAAGATTATGAACCTATGCTTTGGCCAGAAAAGCGACTATTGTAAAAAAGATACGATCAGAAGTGAAAAACGTTCTTTTGGTTGACGCGGGTGATCTTTTTACTCGTGGACCATATCACAATATCTTTTCCTACATCCAGTCAGGCCCTGGCGAATATGGCAGCAGACTTAAAGCAGGCTAGTAGCATGTTCAATATATAAGGAGGTAGGGGAAATGGTGAAGTAACAAATAGTACTATTTAGCTTAGGCAATTAAGGCTCAAAGGGGAGGTTATATAAATTGATTGTTATTAAATCACAAGTAACGCAGAGAATAGTCGAGCAAAAATTAGAACATTTAGTACCTGGTATGGAGTTGGCCCATGATATCCTTGCAGAAAATGGATCAATACTGGCAAGTAAGAGTACCATTACTAATAAAGTTCTTATAGAAAATCTAAAGAAATGGAATATTGGCACGGTTAGAATAATTGCCGAAATAACAGAGAATCCTATTGTAGATCCCAAAAATCAACAATTCCTCAATTGTTATAATCAATCAGTGACAGTTGTACAACAAGCTTTTGATAATATTCGCAAAAACCAAGAAGTCCCTATTGAAACCTTTACACAAGCTGCTGATGCGATCGTGGATAATATATCTGACAGTAGTAATATTATTGACAACATATATAACTTACCCGACTGTGATGATTATACTTTTCGGCATAGTGTTAATGTAAGTGCTATAGCGGCCCTGATCGCTACATGGCTCAAGTTTCCTCGCGAGAGTATAAGTGCCATTGCTCTAGCAGGGCTTTTACATGATGTAGGTAAATCTCAATTGCCGCCAGAAATATTAAATAAATCTCATATGCTTGCCCCTAAAGACTATGAATTATACCAAACACATACTGCACTTGGTTATGAATTAGTCAATAAAATACCCCATATCGCGCAAAGTATATTGGCAGGAATAGTAGACCATCATGAACGAGAAGATGGTTCTGGTTATCCAAAGCAATTAAGATCAGAAGACATTCATCCTTATGCTAAGATTATAGCTGTGGCTGATATGTTTGATGAATCATTGACGATTAATTGTGACACCCCAGGTGCGCTAAGTCCTTATTCGAGTTTGGATAAAATGCGCAATGAGATTTACCACATTGATGCTAAAATCTGTATAACCTTTACGGAAAATATGATGAATTTTCTCTCTGGTAATCAAGTAGCTCTCACTAATGGTCAACAGGGGAGAGTTGTTTTTGTAAATAAGGATAAACCATCTCATTCTATTGTACAGCAAAATGATGGTACTATTATTAATTTGTCAGAAACTGAGGATCTCTGTATTCACTATGTTGTTAAGTAAATGAGTTGGAGATTATTTATTTAGGTTAGGATTCAATTGGAATTTAGCGTGGCGAAGATTCAACAGGAAGACGTTATTTACTTATTCTTTGCAGTCTACTGCCGATCTTTGGTTGCTTGTCCGATTTGTGGAGCAGAAAGAGAGTTTACTCAACTGGTTTTCGTGTTTTTACTATAGGATCAGCTTTCTGCGGATTGTCCGAAAATATCTGGATTCTTGTGGGAATGCGGGTTTTACAAGCAGTAGGAGCTTCCATGGTGACGGCTAACAATCAATCTATTATTGTATCTAGCTTTCCGATTACAGAAAGAGGACGGGCCCTAGGTTTAACCAGTACCTTTGTTGCTCTAGGTTCCTAGCAGGACCGGATTTGGGTGGCTTTTTAGTAAACTGGGTAGACTGGCGGTTCGTTTTTTATGTCAATATTCCTATTGGAATCATTGGCTATCTGGCGGCACAAGTTGTTTTAACGGCTGATAATGATAAGAAAGAGATTTTTTTGATTTTAAGGGAAGTATCTTTTTTACTGTCGGCTTAATAGGGATACTATTTGCTATTACTAACGGAAAGGCCTTTGGTTGGATTTCACCAACTATTCTTATCTCCTTGATTTTTGGAATTATATTATTAACAATTTTTTGCTTTATCGAATTACGGATTGAAAATCCTTTGATAGATTTCAGTATCTACCAGAACCTTGCTTTTATGTTAGGTAACTTTTCAGCGTTCCTCAATTTTACAGCCACTTTTAGTACAAGAACATGAAGATAGGCACGTTGCCAGTAGATAGCTTTATGATACCCGGGGATGTAAAGATTGTGGATATGAGCGACATGGTTAAGCAGATATTTGAGAAGAGGTAAATTGCTGATTATGACGTTGATAGTAAAGAAGTAGGTAGTATTGGCGGGGCGTCGTTGGTTTTTGTGAAATTTTTAAGCTTGTCAATATGTTCGCTCAGACTTTGGTTTGGGTGATATTTTTGTTAAGGGGTGTCGTGAACAAATACGCGGAATTAGGAGGGTATTAAAAGCACGCTATTGACAATGCATTAAAGGTAAGTTAAACTAACATTAATTTGAATATTATCGAATTGTGATATTTAAATAGGAGTTGTAAAAATGGACACTAAAAAGACGGCGAAAATATTTAAAGCTCTGTCGAATGAGAATCGATTAGAATTATATTTTAAAATTGTCGAGGCTCACGATGCTGGTTTTGCAGCTGGTGGGGAATGTTGTGTTGCTGATATCATTGCTTGTTTGAATATTGGCGCACCAACAATTTCACACCATATCAAAGAATTGGTGAATGCAGATCTGATTACTACTGAAAAAAGGGGAAAATTTTTAATCTGCAGAGTAAATGAACAACTAGTTACTGAAGTAAGCAAGATACTAAATCTGCAGCATTCAATCAAATAATAAATATAATATTTAACACTATATTTCGATAGTTATAAAATTATTGAAACATAGTAAAGAAGCAAAATAATATGAAATATTTATTTGATAATGCTTGTAATGAAAAGTAAAAACTAGTAGGTATACTAGTTTATTCTATGCTATATGGTTAAATATTAATTCTAACAAGAAGATGTATAAAATGAGTCTAATAACTGTAAGTGAAGAAAAATGCATTAAATGTGAGCTCTGTATTAAGGAATGTCCAGTAGATTTCTTGAAAATGGGAGAAAAGGGGCCCGAAGAAATAGTGGGAGCCAATTGCATTAAATGCGGACATTGTGTAGCTGTCTGCCCTAACGCAGCTATAGATAATAAAAAAAGCCCTTTGGCACAGCAGGTTGATTTAAAAGAGTTCCCTAAATTAGGTGAGAAGCAAGTTGAGCATTTTTTAAGAACACGTCGTTCCATAAGAAATTATAAGAACAAGTCAGTGCCAAGAGAAGAATTAACAAAATTAGTTAATATTGCAAGGTTGGCTCCTACTGCAGAAAATAGTCAAGGTATATCCTTTGTGGTAGTTGAAAATAAACAATTAATTGAAAAAGCTACTGAAATTTCTATTCAGATGATAGAAGATTCCCCACTAAGGTATCTAGTAGAAGCAGCTGTTAGAAGTTACAGGGAAGATGGAGTTGATTCAATTTTCCGTGGTGCTCCGAACTTAATCATAATTATTACAGATAAAGATCTTCGAAGTGCCAGAGATAACTCTGTTTCATCTTTAACTTATCTAGAATTATATGCTCCTTCACTAGGACTTGGATCCTGTTGGGCGGGAATTTTTGAGTATTGTGCATCTATTGATAGTTCACCAATGCTTAAATTATTCAATATTCCCGAAGGGAAAAAAATAACAGCTGCGGTTATGGTTGGATATCCTAATTATAGTTATCAGCGGTTAGTAGATAGAAATCCATTAGATGTTATTTTTCTATAATATGGTATGAAACAAAGAGCTTTGGTGCAAGAAATAAAGCCATGATATAATCTCCACCTTATTTTTGTGACATTTTTTACATTAATTTTTAAGTTTGTGGTAACATCATAGTATCGATTTATTTCATGTACCAGAACTGTTCAAAAGGTATGGGGCTAAATAATAGTTGTGGGACATAATAGTGATAGGGATATTTTTCATGGAAATAGGGGAAAGGATTAGCATTAGCAATAAGGGGGGGGATGATTGTAAGTATTAGTTAGGTTTGACTAAATAATGAATAAATACATAGCGACATATATCATTAGGCGTTAAAAAAAAATAAAAATAAATTGGAGGAATCGTGATGAGTAGTAATGAAACTTTGGAAGTTATTAAAAAGCGGAGGAGCATTAGAGCTTTTACGGCTGAACAAATAAAAGATGAAGATTTACAAGCGGTATTGGAAGCGGGGGTGTATGCCCCAAGCGCTGCCAATCAGCAGGCTTGGCTTTTGTTCTACTGTACTCGGCTATAAGAAGGTAGAACCTCTTAATGCACCTGAACGAAAACCAAATATTATAAATTTTATTAAATGATCATACAACACGCAGAATTTTAGCTTGCAATTTCCAATTAAGACAATAATAATTGAATTTTAAGGTTAGATTTACAATTATTGGTAAAAATGTAAATTGAACCTTAAAATTTACCTATAAATGGTTAGAAATACCCCTGCCCCCAAAATACCATTAATTAATTTCTAACATTATCCTGTATTGATGAGATATTCACCACGAGCATCATATGAGACTATTGTTATCATAAATAAAGCAGTGATTCATGTGTCATTCAGTTTTGAGTTTCTTAAATATCTATTGCTCAATTAAAATTTCTCTTTTCAATATGTCATTATGCGGTGTAGTATAGGTATAATGGTAATATTTTTCAAGAAAATTACCATAAATAAGGGGATTTTATCGGATTTGATTATTGTGTCCAAAAGTGATGATGTTGTTGTGGTTAAGCGGTGCTATTTAAAAGGGAAGCTAAGCTTCTGGCAGTAGGGCGTCGAGCCGCCTTTAATGATTCAAGTTGAGGAGTGTGAAAATATGAAACTTGCTGATAAAATCAGAAAGATATTGGATTTCCCTGAAATTGCAAAAGACAATGGATGTACAAGAGCAGAACTTATTCTGACCAAAGAACTGGCAGTAGACGAGCGCGTCAGGATGAAGTGCCGTCTTAACGTGTGTGGACAGTATAATAATAATTTATGGTGTCCGCCGAATGTTTTAAGTCTGAAAGAGAGTACGTCACTATTGAAAAGTTATGATTTTGCTATGCTAATTCAGATCACTGAAGCTGTTCCAGATGGCAACTATGAAGAAGTATTCCATCTCAAGAAAAATGAATTTACAAATATGCTCTCAGTTTTAGAAAAAGAAGCCTTTCGTGGAGGATTTACCCTAGCAGTGGGGTTGTCTGCCGGTCATTGCGAATTATGCGCGTCTTGTGTTGCCGTAGAAGGTGGCAAGCAATGCAATAACCCTCATCAGGCTCGTCCGTCAATGGAAGCGTTGGGTATGAATGTGGAACAAGTTTGTCGTAAAATCGACTTTCCGGCTGGATTCATTCCTGATGAAGTGACGTTAACTGGAATGCTGCTTATTGATTAGTATCATTTTTAGAAAGACTCCTTTTAGGATTTACCTACGTACGGATTATAACGAGCTGCATAATTAGGATTAATGAAATAGCCCAATTAGGAACGTGTCACACTATATGTTTGCTCAGACTTCTGTTTGGGCGATTTTTTCTGTGTAGGGGTTTCGTGTATTTTTGTGATACCCCATAAAATTTGAAAGTTTATATAGTTGTAATCGAAGCCACGGCACGATGCCAATAAAAGTAACATTTTTGTGTAACAGATAATAAAACTGAAAGAACTTGACAAGGCAAGAATGATTAGTTATTATTAATTTGATAGTTATCGAAATGTATTATTGCGATTATAAGAGGAAACAAATATGATAGATATGGTCAAACTGGCAAAAATCTTAAAAGCACTTTCCCATCCGAAACGTTAGAATTGTTTTTTTAAATTGCCGGAATGCGTGAAGTTGATTTTGAAACAGAGTGTGAATGCTTTGTTACTGATATGATCAATTCTCTCAAGCTTGGTGTACTCACTATTTCACACCACATCAAGGAGCTTGAGAATGCTGGATTGATTACGACGGAAAGAAAATGAAAATATTTATCCGCGAAGGTCAAAGAAGAAACAGTGGCGGGAGGCAATAAGATTTTTAGTGATCAATTGCGCAAGACTTAATTTTTTTTTCTTTTTTGTGAACTAATATTTCGATGATTGTGAAATTAACAATTTTTAAAATATAACGATGT
>Ga0209123_1000915_pt1 | contig 33290 bp, 35 predicted proteins | sample BarGraIncu00431A_FD_184500 | JGI IMG/M metagenome (GOLD analysis project Ga0209123, IMG submission 184500) | Arctic peat soil microbial communities from Barrow, Alaska, USA - Barrow Graham LP Incubations 004-31A (SPAdes) (version 2) | ecosystem: Environmental > Terrestrial > Soil > Wetlands >... | reverse complement strand
AAAAATATTTTAAAAGGTACGCAAAAATAAAAATATTACTCACTTTTTTAACACATACAAGAAGCTTGGAATGCCCTATTTATAAGGGTCTCCAAGCTTTTCGCCTCTCACAACTGTCAAAGACGAGTATATATTTCTATAAGTGTTAACGATTTTCCATTCACAAGGGAAGTTATTATGTCTGGCAGCCATGCAACAAAAAGAGAAATACCCGATATTATTAGAAATACACTTAATCCTTTTGATGGATTTATCCACTTTTGAATTTTTCGTAGTTCAACTGTGTTTATACTCTTAACCAATATAATAAGAGCAAAAAGCGAGCTGGAAAACAAAGCAATATATATCAAATGAAGTGAATTTTTTCATATTACTTTTTCCATTCATCTTACATACTTCCCCCTAATTTCATATACAATAAAATCAAAATTCTACTCCTAACCTATGTTTAAATTATAAGTCATATATTTACACATTACTATATAAAAATAGTCTACCAGCCAAGGCATCTCCATTTATAACGTAAAAAAACTGCAACTCTCACTTTAAATAAATGAGAATGTACAGTTTTAATTAGTACTTAATTAGATCTTCAAGATTCAAACTATTCTACTTAAGCATATTAAACAAAACACTATTTTCTAGATAAATGTGAATAAATAAATCTTTTTCTAAGTCATGAAGTTTAGTATATACAAGTTTGAAAGAGGTGCAAGCCCCTTCTGGTGCGTTAAAATCTCTGGTTATCTTCTCTAATTCTTTGAGTATATTTCCAGCAGCTTCATGCTCCTCCTCCGTATCCTTTATTACCTGATTTATTTTTAATAAGACGCTATTATCCTTTGTTATTTCAAAATTTTCAATGAGAGGAAACAGGTGCTCCTCTTCTTTGATAAGGTGCTCTTCAAGCTCTGTTTTCAAGGTTCCAAAATGTTTATGCACCTTTAATAGTTCTTCACTATGATGCTTAAAATGTACCTTTAGTACTTTAAATAATAGTGTATCTATTTCTCTGAGCTGTTTTTTTGTGAATTCATGATGAGTTTGTACTATGTGTCTTATTAAATCAGAAGGTTTTTCTTTTCTCCAGTCTTTATACTCTGAATTATTCTTTATAAACTTCTCATACTTATTATTAAGTTCTTCAATAATATTGTTATTGTCATTGTCTAAAGCTATGACCTCCAATGCTCCTGCTAACGTATCATGTCCACCACAGCAATAGTCTATTTTATATCTGTTGAAAATCTCTGTTGCTCCTGGAAAAATTGAAACTATTTCTCCAAGGCTTTGGTTTTTATTTATAATTTTTCCCATAATTAGTTCCTCCTCATATTTTTAAATTGTACTAAGTAATAAATCAGTAGTATAGACAACTGCCCTTTCAATGTTCTTTAGGTTCTCTTCACTGGGTGAAAACCTAATTCTTATTGGGAACTCTATATCAATCATGCCAGTAGACTTAATTACATCAGAAGTATTAAGCACCTTAATATTTGTTGACTTCAAGTAATCCTGAACTACTTCCACAGCTTCTCCACTCCAACCATAAGAACCAAAGGCTGCCCCTATTTTACCTTCTAGATTTATTGTACTTAGATTTTTTAATATATCTTCCATATTTCCAATCATATCTGCATATTTAGTAGAGCTTCCAAAGAAAATTGCGTCGGCTTCATTAATAGTCTTCATTACTTCTTCTTTTGATGTTTTATTTACATCTACAACTTCCGAAGCTATATTTTGCTCTTCAAATTTCTCCTTAAGAATAGTAGCGATTTTTTTTGTCCTTCCTGTCATCGTAGAGTATAGAATCAATGCTTTTTTACTTACCTCTGCATTTATACTCATATTATCATATACATCTATAAAACTTTGAACGTTCTCTCTAAGAATAAATCCATGGGATGGTGCTATTATCTTAATGTCTAAATCTCTGATTTTTTCAATCATATTCTGAACATATCTTCTATGGGGGTGCATTATTAATTTATAGTAGCCAATATAATCATCATTAATATCTTCTTTTGCCATATCATTAAAATACTCATAGTTAGCTACGTGGGTACTAAATATATCGCAAGGGAATAAAATTTTATCATCGATGCAATAAGTTATCATAGTTTCCTGGGTATGAAGATAAGGTGTTTCTATGAATTTAAGTGTCTTGCCCCCTATATCAAGAGTATCCCCCTCTCCTACAACTAGAAATTCTCTGTTATGAAGTTTATACATCTCCTTAAGCTGATCTACAGCCAGCTTTGTGCACACAATTACAGCATTTTTAGCCTTAGCTGCCAAACTTCCAAGGGCACCAGAATGATCAGGTTCAGTGTGATTAATTACAATATATTTAATTTTATTAAGTTCAATTATATTTTTTAAATTCTCAACAAATTCCCTTCCAAAACTTATATCAACAGTATCAATTAATGTAGGTTTTTCAGTCATTAGTAAATAACTATTATAAGTAGTCCCTTTTGTTAATGTTAATCTATGAAAAGGTACATCCCTTTCATCAACCTTACCAACCCAAAATATATTTTCACTTAGCATAATATTTTCTTTCATAATATATACCTCCGATATTTTAATTTATTTTCACATGTTCTTGCTTTCCTATGACCCTATTGTATATTTATTTTAGTTATAAAAATATGATTTGAATCACACTACGAAAATAATAAATAATTAGGCTAATTATTATTTGACCTGACTAAATTAAAGATGTTATGATAATAAATGGTAGGTGATATATATATGAAAGAGTGTCGTTGTGAAAATTGTAAACATAGCCTATGTGCTAAAAAGGTACCAATATTTTCATTTCTCTCCGACGATGAACTTATTAAGATTGTAGATATGACAGGGCATAAAGTCTATAAAAAAGGAGATATGCTGTGTAGGCAAGGAGAAAAATCAGATACATTATTTATTATTAATGAAGGACAAATAAAGATATCTAAGTTAACAAAAGAGGGTAAAGAACAAATAGTCCATATTTATACGAGTGGAGATTTCTTTGGGGAGCTAAGCTTGTTTAGTAGTGATGAAATATATAATTTCGATGCTTTTGCTATATCAGATGTTAAAATATGCACATTATCCAAACAAGATATGAATAAAATTATCATGAATAATCCGGAAATTTCTTTAAAATTATTACAAGTCATTACAAGCCGTCTAACTCAGACTGAAAATCTTGCCCAAAATTTAGCTACTAATGATGCAGAAATACGAATTGCATTTATGCTTTTAGAGTTTGGCGAAAAGTATGGAACTTCTACGAGTCAAGGCTTGCAGGTTAAACTACCTATAAATAGGGAAGAGATGGCGAGTTATGTTGGAGTGACAAGGGAAACAATAAGTAGGAAGCTTAGTATATTTGAATCACGAGGTATTATCAGTCTTAAGGGTAATAAAGTACTAATTATAAAACAATTAGATATGTTAAAGTCATATGTAGAATAAGAATTTTAAAGTAACCTAAGGCCTATTATATATGCTTTTAGATTACTTTTTTATTTTTAGGGTTACAAAATAAATGATTATTAAATATAAGGTAACTATAGAACAGCCTGCTATTTTACTGTTGCTAATCTAACCCATCAATTAGAATACTAAGCATCTTTTTCCTATTATTAATAAAACTCTTCATTATCTGATAGTTTTCTGTTTCCTCATATCTAACAACTTCTATCTTATCTTTTATTTCATAAATAATTGCTTCAGGATAGGCCATTATAATTGGAGAATGAGTTGCAATAATAATTTGTGAATCCTGCTCAACCAGCTCATGTATTTTGGTAATCAAAGACATCTGTCTTGAGGGTGACAATGCTGCTTCTGGTTCGTCTAATATATACAAACCACTTCCCTTAAGCCTATTCATAAATACTGAAAAAAAGGATTCTCCGTGTGATTGCTGATGTAAAGAGCGACCTCCATAAGATGATAATAAAAGTCCTGGATCATCTCTTTCAAGATCATCAATATTTGTTGCAAGGTTATAGAAACTTTCTGCTCGCAGAAAAAATCCATCCCTTGGCGTTCTAATACCCTTTATTACCTTAATGTAATTATGTAATTCTGAGTGAGTATTACTTGTTGTAAAGTTGAAATTCCTCGTTCCTCCTTCAGCATTGAATCCGCACGCAATAGCGATTGCTTCAAGAATCGTTGATTTACCTGTCCCATTCTCTCCTACGATAAAAGTAACCTTAGGATGAAATGCTAAAGTTGATAAGTTTTTTATAGCCGGTAAACAAAATGGATATTTTAGAAATGAATTAACGTTATCTCTTTTAAGTTCTATGCTTCTTAAATATTGATTTCTCTGTAATATGACCATCGCCGCCTCTCTGGTTCATTTGAAATCACCTTCATAATTAGTTATTATTATACCTCATATCCTGATAATATAGACAAATTTGAATAATATAAATGTAGTAGGCTAATATAATTTATATTTTAATATACATCTTTATTTATACTTTTTATACTTAATATCGTTCCAATAATGAAAGTTGCACATAAAACAATAAGTAGGGAAAAGAATGTTGAAAAAGAAATAATAAAGTGAAGGAAGTCTAGTATTTAATAGAAAAATAGTGATAATTCGGTTACAACCGACATACGGTAAAAATGAGCCACATGCTGGATATTAATTCCAATACGTGGCTATTGCCTTCTTATTTTAATTTCAGCAGTAATTAGAATAATCGCAGGAAAGATCACTAAAAAAGGGAAAGAGTAAAAGGGCCATGTTTTAACAAACATCAAATGATCAATAAATCCTTCATTTAGAAAACGAGTAAAATTAATTATAAGTAGTCCCATAGGTACAGCTATAAATTTATGGTCTTTAAAACCAAATGATTTAGTAATTGCTCTTGTGCACGCAGATAAATATATGAAAAACATGACGAATCCACCTAGTATAAACACTGCATTTGTAATTATTTCTATTCTTTGTACTATAGTACCAATATGCAGCCTCTTAACTGTATCATAAGAAGGAAAATATAAAGTTGAAGCTAGATGTGGTCCTAATACAAGCATATTGTTTAAGGCAACAACGAACAAGACAAGGCCAGAAAAGAGTATACCTGATATATAAATCTTATAAGCAGAAGCTTTTGTTTTTAAATTTCCAAATGTGGCAACAAAGGCAATTACCTGTGCAAGTGGAAATGAAAACAAAACAAATGCTCCATTCATGACAGGTTTAAAACCTTCATATAGTACAGGGGTTATGTTATCAATATCCATTTCAGGGATCAATAATATCGTAGTAAAAAATATAACAAAAACTACAAAACTTATAAAAAACTTTGCCCACCTTCCAATTACTACTAATCCTTCTCGTACTCCCAATACCCCTAAAAATACAATACTTCCTACTAATACAACGTATGGCGTACTTTCAAAAGAAATAATCTTAATATATTCAGTTATATCCATTGATACGAGTGCAGCTGAATGAAAAAAAAACCACCAATATAAAAGAGAAATGCATCTTCCTCCAAACTTACCATAACAAAATTCAAGTATGTCAAATAAATCTTTTTTAGGAAGTATATATTGCATTCGTCCACATAATACTGCAACACCCAATGACATAGTAGTAGCAATAATTGCTGCCAGCCATATGTCTCTTCCGGCAAGTGCAATACCGGGAATAATTACGGAAGCAGTTCCGATCATAAACATTCCCATAAGACTTATCCCCTCTTTATCACTAATAGCCTCTTCCTTCATATCGCGACCTCCTATTATTAGTTATCAATAGTAGTATTCTCAAAATTACATAGATTATTAAATATTTCCGAATAAATATAGTAAGAATTGCAGAATATAAATTAAAATAATCTTTTGGAAGAGGTGCCTATGTTTGAATTCTCCAATAATAAAAACAGTAATAAAAGAAATGATACAGAGCAACAAAAAATTAGTACTGCACAGCTTTATACCTCAGTTGATGAAAATATTTCTTTATTGAACAGAATTTTATCCAAGAATCCTACTATTCATTTTAGAACCTTTGAAGTTCAAATAGCATGCCCAATAAAATGCTGTATGATTTTTCTTGATGAAATGGCCAATAGAAAGGTGTTAAATGAAAATATTTTGGAGCCTCTGATGCATGTTAATCTAAATACACCTATTCCTACAAATGAACTACCAGATTTTTTCCTGAATAAAGTAATTATTTCACATAATATAGAGAAGGTTACGGATGTAGATGAATTGGTTGGAGCTATACTGTATGGGGATGCAGTACTTTTCATAAATGGTGTTAAAGAAGCGTTAGTAATAGATTCAAAAGGCTGGGAGGCTAGATCAATAAGCCAACCACTTTCAGAAAGTGCTGTAAGAGGGCCAAGAGAAGGCTTTACTGAATCCTTTAAAGTAAATATATCTTTGATTAGAAGAAGAATAAGAAACCCAGAGTTGAAGTTTGAATTTACTACCGTTGGTGCAAAGACAAAAACCCAAATTGCGATTTGCTATATAGAGGGAACTGCAAATGAAAAAATAATAAATGAATTAAAAAAACGACTCAACACTATAAAAATAGATGGAATACTAGAATCCGGTTATATAGAAGAATTGATTAAAGATAACAAAGGTTCACCTTTTAAAACAATTGGTAACACAGAAAGACCAGATGTGGTTGCAGGTAAGATACTTGAAGGAAGAATTGCTATTCTATGCGATGGAACCCCTTTTGTATTAACTTTGCCATATATTTTTGTAGAATATTTCCAAGCTAGCGAAGATTATTACAATTCATTCATTTATGGAACTTTTAACAGAATGATTCGAATACTGGGATTTTTAATATCAACAAGCATTCCAGCTATATATGTAGCTCTTGTTACCTTTCACCATGAAATGATACCAACACAACTTTTTTTGAGTATTACCGCTGCAAGAGAAGGTGTACCTTTTCCTACAGTAGTAGAAGCATTAATTATGCTGTTTGTATTTGAGGTTATAAGGGAAGCGGGAATACGGATGCCCTCTGCCATAGGTCAGGCAGTAAGTATTGTTGGAGCACTGGTACTCGGAGATGCAGCTGTTGCAGCTAGATTTATTAGCGCTCCTATTGTAATCGTTACTGCAATAACAGGAATTGGCTCATTTCTGCTTCCGAAAATGCTAGGACCGTTAGTTATTATCCGAATACTACTTCTAATCTCATCATCAATATTAGGTATGTATGGATACATATTCGGAGTAATAATCCTTTTTATTCATTTAATGTCCATTGAATCTTTTGGAATACCATATATGACAAACTGTAATTCATTTAGTAAATATGAAATACAAGATTCTGCCATAAGAGCCCCTTGGTGGTCTATGTACTATGGTCCCATATTTCTCTCAGATAAAACAAAAAATCCTATCCAAAAAGGCGGTAGAAAAAGATAATTATGAAAAAAAGTATAGCGATAAACATAAAAAAGACAGCGGTATTTTTCATGATTTTTATAATTAGTTTTATGTTTCTAGGATGCTGGAACTATAGAGAGACGGGAGATTTGTGGATGGTGGCTGGTGCCGCTATAGACTTGGATAGAGACGACAATAAATATGTCCTAACCGCAGAAATAGTAAAACCAACAGTTGGAAAAGATGTCCAAATGGTTTCACAAACTATTTCAGTTAAAAGTGATACCCTGTTTGATGCAATGAGAAAAGGAATTTCATTGAGTGGAAGAAGACTATATTGGGCTCATACTAGCATCTTAATTGTAAGTGATCCCATTGCACGGCAGGGGCTTGTTCCTATTCTCGATATTCTAAACAGAGGAGGAGAATTTAGATCTAATATATTGCTTACTGTTTCAAGAGAAGATACCGCAAGAGAATTACTAGAAACGAAAATGAAACTATATGATTCTATTTCTTTTCAGTTAGCAGACACATTTAAATCTCAAAAAGATTCTTCTAATTTTATAAATTCTGAAATGTGGTATTTTCAAAAAGATTTTACAAATGAAGGTATTTCACCTGTACTATCCACGGTAAAAATTGAAAAAAGCAATGGTGAAAATATACCTAAAATTTACGGCGCTGCTGTATTTAAGAAAGATAAACTGATAGGATATATTGATGAGATGGACACAGAAAGTCTGCTGTTTGTAAGAAATAGCTTAAAAGGTGGCATTGTTATTGTAAATAATGTAGCAAATACAAAGATGAATGTTTCTTTGGAAATTCTTAAAAGCCAAACCACCATCACACCACAAATTGAGGATGGAAATATATGTATGAATATGAATGTAAAAACCGATGTTGCCATAATAGAAATGGATGGTACTGAAAACATACTGAGTAATGAGGGACTTATTAAATTAAAGAATGATGCCAATAGAACAATCAAAGCACAAATCAAAAAAATAATAGATAAAACCCAGAATGATTTTGATAGTGGTATTTTAGGATTCGGGAAAAAAATCCAAAAGAAAGCGCCAACCACGTGGAAAAAACTACAACCAAACTGGGATGAAACTTTTAAAAGTGTAAAAACAAACATAACTGTAAATGTAAGCATTATAAGCAGCTCAACTTCTTACACACCTGTACCGGGAGGTGATTAAAAATGATTTTATTAGTCATTTTATTTTATATTGTACTTGGTGCTCTAGAAGTCTTTTCTTTAATCAAAAAAAATAAAAAAAAGGAATTGATTTTGTATTCTGTTATTTTTACTTGGGCTTTTATTTTAAGCATGTTATTAAACCTAGGATTTAAAATTCCAAGCCCTACAAAACCTATTGAAAATTTCGTTGAAATGGCAAAAAGTATCTTTATACAAAAATAAAGTTATACCTTATTTTGTTATTATAAAAATGGTCTGTCCACTCTTAGCTATAATCCAACGAGAACTTGCACAATTTGTTTTCCTTCTGAAGCAAAACTTGGTTCATAGGCATATAATTTTACAGTCATCCTATCACTCATCCAATCTGCAACCTGTATGTCCATGCATTCAAGTATATAATGGGAAGCTTTATTTGTCCTCCTCACTTTTATTGTCCATCTCATTAATATTTAACTGCATCTTCTGCATTACTCTTCTTGCAACTTTTAATTCATCTTCTTCTATATTTTTAAACAATGCTTGAGTAAATGAGGTACCTTCCCCACTAATCTTTGTCCAAAAATCATAGCTGTTCTCTGATAACTTAAGTCTAGTTACACGTGCATCTTTTTTATCCTTTTGTAAAATCAATAATCCCTTTTGTTCTAGCTTTAATGCAACCTGTTTGACGTTCTGATGAGAACTTCCCATTTCCTTTGCAACTTCTTTCATTGTAGGTGGCTTATCAAATAATTTATCTATAATAACTGATAAAAACCACTGCTTTGTTGTAATACCAAATTGTTTAAATTCTCTTTCAAGCATAGTATCTACCCTGTTAGCAACTATAAAAATTACACCAAATAAATATTTCCTATCACTCATCTTATCAACCTTACTCATAATTAACATCCTCTCTGAACTTCTAATATATTACGCCTATAAGTAATATGTTATCTTTAAAGATAATATATTACCTTTCAATTCATTTGTCAATGGTTTTTTATTGTTATTTTGATTAATTTAAAAGTTTATTATATTTATATTACATATTTATTCCGCATAAAAAAAGTCAGGTACTTCTAATCATTGTCTGATTAAAACTAATTCTTTCTCTTAAAGTTCTTACACTCCATCTTTCAGTATTACACATGGTTGAATAGAAGTCTCTTTTCATGTTATCCTCCAAGGATATGAGTTCCTTAATATGAGACCATGTCAATTGTTGCGACAGTGTAGCGACAATTTCCTCTTTTGAAAAAGCTTCATAAAATTGAACCATTCTAAACAGATTACTCCTGCTATATCCATTCCCATAGTTATATGTTAGTTCTTTACTTAAATTGTCTACTATCTGTTTCCCGTATTCGGCCCTTTCTTTTTTTATAATATCTTCTTTTATGGTCCTCCCAATGTTCCAATATAAATTTATAAGCTCAGTATTGACAGATCTATAAATGTTATAATTCTCTCTTTTTCTTTTACCCATTCACTTCATGTACAATTATAAAGTAAAAAAACTGCGCATTCTCACCTTAGATGAAAATGCGCAGTTTCTCTTATATTGTTTTATTTGTTTTAAATTTAGCCGTGCTACATTCTCTAAAATATACCATACCCATAAAAAAGTTTTCCGGTTAAACTCTATTATAAACGATCTAACTTTATTACAAATTATCAATCTTTATTATAAAGTTACAACAGCCATGTGGGTGGCACCTTTTTTTATTCTACAGTTACAGATTTCGCTAAATTTCTTGGTTTATCGACATCGCAACCCTTTTGAATTGCCATGTAATAAGACAATAATTGTAGTGGAATTACTGAAATCACTGGTGCTAATATATCCATTACTTTTGGTATATAAGTTACAGAGAAAACTGATTTTTCAATTTCTGTGTGACCTACTGGTGCGAAAGCAAATACTTTTGCGCCTCTAGTAGTTATTTCTTTTATATTACTTACCATCTTGTCAAATACTTCTTCCTGAGTAGCTAGTGCTATAACTATAGTCCCTTCTTCCATAAGTGCTATTGGACCATGTTTTAGCTCACCTGCTGGATAAGCATCTGAATGAATATATGATATTTCTTTAAGTTTTAATGAACCTTCTAATGCTACTGCATAGTCAAGTCCACGTCCTATAAAGAACATATCTTTGTGCATATAAGTTTTTGCTGTGAATTTTTGTACAGTTTCTTTATTTTCCAAAACCTTCTCTGCCTTTTCTGGAAGTTCCATCATAGCTGTTTTAATTTCTTCAATTTCATCATTGCTTAATGTTTCTTTGTTCTGAGCAAAGAACAATGCTATTATATACATTGCTATAAGCTGAGTTACATAAGCTTTAGTAGATGCAACTGCTATTTCTGGTCCTGCCCAAGTATATAGTACATCATCTGCTTCTCTAGAAGCTGCACTACCTACAACATTAGTCACTGCTATAACTCTTGCGCCTTTTGACTTTGCAAGCCTTAAAGCTGACATAGTGTCTGCTGTTTCTCCTGATTGACTAATAACTATCATCAATGTGTTTTTATCCATTATTGGATCTCTATATTTAAATTCTGAAGCTATATCTAGTTCTACTGGTATTCTTGCAAGTTTTTCTATAACATATTTACCTACAACCCCTGCATGATACGCAGTTCCACAAGCTACTATATATATTTTATTCAAATTTTTAATTTGCTCTTTAGTTATACTTATATCATCTAGTGTAATTGGTTGACCTAGCACTATTCTTGAAGTCATAGTGTCTTTAATTGCCTTTGGCTGTTCATGGATTTCTTTTAACATAAAGTGCTCATATCCACCTTTTTCAGCAGCCTCTGCATCCCAAGTTACATGGAAGATTTCTTTATTTATAGTTTGACCTTCTGCATCAATAAGCTTTATTCCATCATTAGAAATAACAACAAACTCTTTATCCTCTAATAAATATACCTCTCTTGTATAATTTAATACTGCAGGTATATCTGAAGCTACATAAAATTCATCAGTTCCAATTCCTACTATTAATGGGCTGTCTTTTCTTACTGCAACTAATTTATCTGGTTCATCGCTTGTTATTACTGCTATGGCATAGCTACCTTCCATTTTAGTAACAGTCTTCATTACCGCATCAACTATATCACCATTATAGTAGTAATCTATAAGGTGTGGTATTACTTCTGAATCAGTTTCTGATGTGAATTTATATCCTTTTTCCATTAACCATTCTCTTAAATGAATATAATTCTCTATGATACCATTGTGTACTACACTAATAGTTTCTTTTTCATTAGTATGTGGGTGTGAATTTTCATCTGATGGTTTACCATGAGTAGCCCATCTAGTGTGTCCTATACCTAAGTTACCTTTTAATGGATTTTCTAATAATTGAGCTTCTAAATTTGCAAGTCTTCCCTTACATTTAGTAACTTTTAATTGTCCCTCATTTATAACTGCGATTCCCGCTGAATCGTATCCTCTATATTCTAATTTACTAAGACCTGCTACCAATATTGGTGAGGCCTGTTTACTTCCAAAATAACCAACTATTCCGCACATATTCATCTTCCTCTCAAATTTAAATTTTTGCACAAGTTAATTAAGCATACTTTTCATCATTGTTTTTCATAATTATTATAAAGATAGTATTTACAGTTATCATATATATATTTTCTATACTTAATAACTAGAAATCTACGCTCTTAATAATCCAATGAAATATGCTAATTAGTACATATTTATAAAGGTTTTAACACCAGATTGATATTGTTACGAAAATCACTTTTCGCGTTTATCAACCATTAACGGTAGTGCGCTACCGCGGGGCATCCGCCGAAGATTCGATACTCCCCATCCTCGTCAACTCATAGTGCATTATAATTACTAATACTCCTAATGAGTCCTGGCGCTTTTAAATTATTTAATCCTCTCTATCCTCCTTTACTATAACATTCAACAATCTATTCTTTTTTTAAAATAAATAAACTGAAATATTATGGACCTTAACCATAACGTTTCAGTCTATTATATTCATTTTATACCCTAAACGTCAATGCTTTTAACAATAAATTCATTGAATCGTTACTTTCTTTCGGTATAATTAAAACATACAATTACCACATATAGTAGGAATAATGGTACTTCTGAGTGACTTGCAATAAGAAGCGTAGAAACTATTGAAATTTGATTTAGAAATTCTTCTTTTGCGAATATAAAATTCTCGTAAGCCAGCACAGGACGCATAACAATTAATAATTGTTATGTCCCCCAGAGAATTACCCAGAGGTGGCTAGTGAACCTGAGGCAGGACGCCGAATGTTCACGTTAGAGAATTTTACATTCGCAAAAGATTAGAATTTCTTAATCAAATTTCTAGTTTCAAGCTCTTATGCAAGGCACTTCGAAGTTTTTTTATTACTTTTACATGTTTGCTTTTTCTTCTATCATTTTTGCAAGAGCATGTGCCATTTCATTTAGTTCACTTTGCACTTTACCCTCGAGCATTACTCTCACTAGAGGTTCTGTACCTGATGGTCTAATAAGTACTCTTCCACAGCCATTTAATCTTTTTTCCATTTTTTTAATTTCCTCTACTATTTCACTATCAGTTTCATGGATATCGTTCTTACCATTTGGCACCATTGCATTAACTAATACTTGTGGAAGCTCTGTCATCATTGCTGCTAGCTCTGATAGCGGTTTGCCTGATTCTTTAATTACAGTGGCTAATTGAAGTCCTGATACAAGTCCATCTCCTGTAGTATTAAAATCTAGGAAAATTACATGACCGGATTGCTCTCCTCCTAGGCTATAACCTTCTTCTTGCATTTTCTCAAGCACATATCTATCTCCTACTTTAGTTTTCACTGTAGTTATATTTTCTTCCTCCATTGCAATATCAAGTCCCAAATTACTCATAACTGTTACTACTACTGTATCCTTTGTCAATTTTCCCATATCCTTAAAGTGTTTAGCACAAATTGCAATTATAAAATCTCCATTTATAAGGTTTCCTTTTTCGTCCACGGCTAAACATCTATCTGCATCACCGTCAAAGGCTAATCCTAAATCGCAATGATTTTCTTTAACAAAGGCCATTAGGTGCTCAGGATGAGTAGACCCACAGTCTTTATTTATATTTACGCCATCTGGATCATTGTTAATAACTAAAACCTCTGCTCCAAGTGATCTTGTAGCTTTTACTGAGGTAATATATGAAGCCCCATTAGCACAGTCTAAGGCTATTTTAAGTCCTTTTAAATCTCCTGAAATAGTAGATTTAGCAAATTCTATATAATCCTCAACGCCATTTAGCTTAACCGTTTTTTTACCTAAATCCCCTGCTATTGGTGATGGGACTTCTTTAAAACCATTTTCTATAACTGCCTGTATTGTATCCTCTAATTCATCAGATAATTTGAACCCCTTGCTGTCGAAAAACTTTATTCCATTATATTCTACTGGGTTGTGAGAAGCTGAAATAACAACACCTGCGTCTGCTCCATATTTTCTAGTTAAATATGCTATCGCTGGTGTAGGAACAACTCCAAGGCATATTGCTTCAGCACCTACAGATAAAATTCCTGCAACTAATGCTGATTCTAACATATCTCCTGAAACTCTTGTATCCATTCCTACTAAAATTTTAGGTTTATGAGCTGAATCTGTTAATACAAATGCTCCCGATCTTCCTAAATTATATGCAAGTTCACTTGTTAATTCTGTATTTGCTATACCTCGTACTCCATCTGTTCCAAATATTCTACTCATATTTTCTACCTCTTTCCCAATTTTTTATTTCTAATTTCTATATTCGTCTTCTTTTTATGCGCATTAATTCAACTAAATAATTTAGTAAAGTCTACTTATTAAATAGATCTACAATGTAAATACATACATTCTAATTATAATCTAGTTTGTATTATACTACAATAATAACTGCTTGTAAAAAAGTCCTAATGTTTTGTATATTTAATCAAAAAAAATAACCCGCTATGGATTATTTTTTTGTTTAATTATGAAATGTTCCTCTCTTGAAGAATTCTAAATTCGTATTAATACTTCCGTGCCGTCGTTAGCTCTTATATCTACTAAATTTAGCCCTTTATATTCACCTAATGAAATAATTAAATTTCTCATTTCCTTCCAGTCTATTAGCTCTAAATATTTAGCATCCTTTTCCTTAATGTGTTTCATTACAATTCTCTCTATGGGAAGTCTTGTGGCCAGTCTTATTGCCCACATTGGTACTGGAATTCTTAGTTTCCTACCTTCCCCTGTTTTAATATAAATCTTCATATAACACCTCAAAAGTTCTAGATTTATTTATTCTATAACAATCTCAACTGTATCTCCATCTCCAGTTTGTATGTCCACAATCTTTCCACCTATACCACCATCTATGGCGTCTAATATAGTTTGAGTCATAGCATCCATGTCTACATCATTCATGCCATTTATATTTATATTTGGAATTTTTCCAAAGCTTTTTATCATGCCACTTACAAATGCCAGTGGAAGGTTAATATTCACAATGTCATTTTCTTTAGACCTCACCTTTATTCTCAGCATTTTAATTTTGAATTTACTATTACCGTGGTTATTAGTATTCGGTGTTACTTTCTCTAAAATAACAGCTTCTTTGCTTTCTCCCTTTAGAGCTTCTATAAGTTGCATAGCTTTTTCTGAATCAATTTTACCTTCTTCAACCATTTTTAATATTCTTGAGATTTCTTCATTCATTATATATCCTCCTTTTTTATAGCACGAAATTCCCAATTCACAGCCCTAATTACTTACCATTTAACATAATTAATGCTTCATCAGCAGTGATTTCACCTTTTTCTAACATATCTATTACATCTTTTTTATCAACAGAAGGTTTTTGCTTTATAACAGTATATCCAAGTGAAGTAATAACTTCATCTAGCTTTGCCCTAACTGTTGGATATGATATACCAAGTTCCTTCTCCACGTCCTTAATGTTTCCTCTTGATTTTAAGAATACTTCAATGAAATACAACTGTTCACTATTCAAATAATCAAATTTTGATAATTCAAATTGATTCTCAACCATAGTTCCACATTCATCACATTTTAGTCTTGTTACTTTTAATTTCGAACTACAAACTGGACATTTACACAATATTTTATAAGCCATTTTCCCACCTTCTTCCTTTATATTCATTATATTACCAATAATTAAAATAATCAATATAAATATTGATTATTTTACTATTTTCTTTATATTTATTTATTATCTTAATTTATATATTAATAATGTTAATATAAATATAAGTTCTATGATGTTTTATAATTATAAAATGACTTAAACCTGATTTTGTTCTCCGACTATTGAATCACTTGAAATAATAATCTTCCCTCTATATTCTATAAGGCCTATATTGCAACCCTCACCTATTGTTACATTATTTCCCCTTACTATTTTCGCATTGGTGTTTTCTAGATATATTTCATCTCCCTCAATTAACTCAGTGGTTAACTCACTCTTAGAATTAAACATTTTATCAATTATTTTTTTTATAAAGAAATTTTCCATAATGCTAACCCTTACTTCAATATGCTCTCCGCCAATTTCTTTTACACTGCTTTTGCCACCAAGATTTATATTTATTTGTCCTGCATTTAATAAACCATTTATTCTAAAACTACCACTAGCTTTAAAAAACTCTACTTCACAATCTTTTCCTACATGCAAAGATCCCGATATATTAACTTCTTCTCCATATAGACTCCCCCCTATATGAATTACACCACTTATTTTCATACTTTGACTTTTAACTTGCCCAATTACATTAGCAGTACCACTTACCTTCATTTCTCCTACTTCAACATTACCATCAATCCTAGCAGCTCCACTAACTTTTATATTCTCTGCTTTTACTGCTCCTGTAACTTTTGATGAACCGCTGGTTTTAAAATCAATGCATTTTAAATCTCCGTTTATTTCTCCTGATCCACTTATGCTTACCTCATTATACTTTCCGCCACCAGATGTTCCTGACCCTGATATTTTTATATCTGCAAAATTATTTTTTTCCATATTAACCCTCCTCATATTTCTCTCTAATTTTGAATAATCATTAAATCACAATTTTCAACTCCTGAATGCACTGTGAAATATTAAGCCTTAATACTATTTTTGCGCCCTTCTCTATATAAAATTCATTAGGGACAGTAATTAAAAAACATAGTGACATTCCGAATTTTCTTAAAAAAACCATCTCGCAATTTTTACCCTCTAATGATTTATAATTTTCTTCTAAAGTTTCTATTATAAGTTTGCCCTCATCTATTGAAACATTACCAGACAATAAACTCTTTTCTAATAATGAAATATATAATATTTTTTCAAAGGAAAAAGTTTTTATTTCTCCAAATATTTTTTTATGCAATGTTAATGTTTGTGACGTAATAATGTTCTTTTTTAATAACTCTTCCTCACTTAAAAACACCTCTGCTAAATTAGGAGAAAACATTTCCGCTAAGCTATCCAATGATGCATCATCCTTCATATTAACAATCTTTTCTATTCTATCTAAGATTTTTTCTCTAGGAAAATAGGTTTCTTGACCGGTGTAACTAGATTTTTTTATAAACCAATCTTCTGGTATAAGTTTTTTTCTTTTCCACCTATACAGTTGCCCATAGGAAACCTTAGTGATTTCCAGCAATTCTTTTTTCGTTATTAGATCTTCATCCATATTAATCCTCCTTGTAAACCTCTAGAATAGATAATAAATATTTATTCTTATTTACTTATATATGTAGTGTAACATAACATTGTTACGTTGTAAATAGTAAAACCTAAATATAACCAATTTGTTAATAACTAAAAAAAGCTACTGGTTTACCAGTAGCCTTTTCGCGTTGTCTTCGATGTCTTTTATGTCCAAATGTTTCACTGCGCAAAAAAAAATATATAATATGCAAACTTCCTTTGAGCATCCTTCAATGTTTTAATAGAAAAAAAGAGTATATATTACGTAACCTTCATGTGAGCAAGCTTAGGAATTCTTAACTAATTTTAATGAAAGATGCGTTAAGAAAATTACATGTTTGAGCGAAGCGAGTTTGTAATTTTTAGCATCTTACATTAAAATTTGTTTAGAATTCCTTAGCGAAGCGAACTGAAGGTGTAGTAATATATACTCTTTTCTACCTATTTAACGTAGGAAGCTCCTATTTCAAGCGCTTTTTTATTTATTTCAAAGAATTTCTCTTTACCATGAGCTTTTAAAGCACTTACTAATTCTTCCATAGATACTATTCCTGTTTTCTTTACTAACGCTCCTAAAAGTACCATGTTAGCAATTTGCTTGCTTCCAATTTTCATAGCTTCTGTTTGAGCTGGAACGCTTATTACTTCGATATCTTCTCTGATTGGCATTCTATCTACAAGGTCAGAATCCATTATTAATAGTCCACCTTTAACTAAGGTATTTTCAAACTTATCAAGGGAAGGTCTATTCATAACTACCAATGTGTTTGGATCGTTAATTATTGGCGAACCAACTGGTTCATCTGAAAGTATAACTGAACAATTAGCAGTACCTCCACGCATTTCTGGCCCATAAGATGGCAACCATGAAACATTCATATTAGCATCCATTCCTGCGTATGCTAAAAATTTCCCCATAGAAAGTGTACCTTGACCACCAAATCCTGCAAATATAATTTCTCGTGTTGCCATATTATTCAACCTCCTGAGTTGTATCTTTTTTAACTCCTAGAGTATAGAATGGTATCATATTGTCTCTAAGCCATCCCATTGACTCCTCAGGTGATAATCCCCAGTTAGTTGGGCATATTGATAACACTTCTACCATTGAGAAACCTTTTCCATCAATTGCATTTTGGAAAGCTTTCTTTATAGCTTTTTTAGCTTTATTAACATTAGGTACATTATCTACAGCTACTCTTTCTACATAACAAGCACCTGCTAATGTTGATATCATTTCTGATACTCTTATAGGGTGTCCTTGTATTTTTACATCTCTTCCATAAGGAGTTGTTTCTGTTACTTGACCTGCAAGTGTAGTTGGTGCCATTTGGCCACCTGTCATACCGTAAATACAGTTGTTTACGAATATCGTAACAATGTTTTCGCCACGTGTGGCAGCATGCACTATTTCAGCCGTTCCTATTGCTGCAAGATCTCCATCTCCCTGATATGTAAATACTACTGCATCAGGTTTAACTCTTTTTATTCCTGTAGCAACTGCTGGTGCTCTTCCATGTGCTGCTTCAAACATATCACAGGCAAAATAGTCATATGCTAAAACTGAACATCCAACTGGTGCTACCCCTATTGTTGTATCTATTATATCTAACTCTTCAAGTACTTCTCCTACTAATCTATGAATTAATCCATGAGTACATCCTGGACAATAATGTGTAGGAACGTCTAATAATGCTTTTGTTGGTTTAAATACAATTGCCATTATTTTGCACCTCCTACTATTTCTCTAACTTTATCTAATATATCTTCTGGGTGAGGAACCATTCCACCTGTTCTTCCGTAGAAGTGTACTGGTTTTCTTCCTTCAACTGAAAGTCTAACATCTTCAACCATTTGACCACAGCTCATCTCTACAGATATATATCCATGTTTTGTAGTTTCTATGGTTTTCTCGAAAGCTTCAATTGGGTAAGGCCAAAGTGTAATTGGTCTTATTAATCCTAGTTTTATACCTTCTTTATCTGCCATTTTAATAACATTTTTGCATATTCTTGATGTAGTTCCGTATGCAACCATTATTAAATCAACTTCGCCATCACATTTATACATTTCATATCTTGTTTCATTTTTCTTTATCTCAGCATATTTTGCTTGTAGTTTTAAGTTATGTTTTTCTAGGTCTTCTGATTTCAAATAAAGAGAATTTATTACATTATGTTTTTTTCTTCCTTTTAGTCCATCCGCTGCCCAAGTTTTTTCTGGAAGTAACTTTGGTTGTCTTTCTTTAAATTCTACTGGCTCCATCATTTGTCCAAGCATTCCATCTCCCATTACCATTACAGGAGTTCTATACATGTCTGCAGTATCAAAAGCATCTTGAACTAAATCAACCATTTCTTGTACTGATGCAGGTGCATATACAGGCATATTGAAATCACCATGTGATCCACCTTTTGTTGCTTGGAAGTAATCTGATTGAGCTGGCTGAATACTACCAAGTCCTGGACCACCTCTAACTATATTTACAATAACACATGGAAGCTCTGCTCCTGCGATATATGATATTCCTTCTGCTTTTAAACTTATTCCTGGTGAACTTGAAGATGTCATAGTTCTAACTCCTGTGCCTGCTGCTCCATAAACCATATTTATAGCTGCAATTTCACTCTCTGCTTGTAAGAACACTCTATTAATCTTAATCATTTTTCTTGATAAATATGCACCTATCTCTGTTTGCGGTGTTATTGGATACCCAAAGAAACCTTGGCAATTAGCTCTAATAGCCGCTTCTCCAATAGCCTCATTACCTTTCATTAACACTTTTTCTCCCATAAGTTTTTCCTCCTATTATTTACTTTTCAACTGTTATTACACAGTCAGGACACATTTTTCCACAAGATGCACATCCAATACATTCTTTCATCTTTTCTTCTGTTACAGTAGCTGGATGATATCCTTTTATATTTAATTTATCTGAAAAACTTATGATTTTCTTAGGGCATGCAGTTACACAAAGTCCACACCCTTTACATCTGTCTTCTCTAAAATTAACTCTTGGCATGTTTAAACCTCCTTAATCATCACCTTACGGTGCTGTAGAAATACTAATTTATAAAATTTAAACGTTTACTATCTTAATTTTACCTCTTGAAGTCTAACCTGTCAATATGGCTTATTTTTTGATTATTTTCTTGCTATCTCCAAGGTGGTAACATATGTATATCTATACCAAATATATCACCTTGCAATTTTTCTGTCATTTTTTCTATTAAATCTTTACTACAAACCGTATAGGCATGTGGTATATTTAATTCTTTGGAAAGCTGGGCTACTACTTTGTCTCCATCTATTACATGTTGCGGTGTAGTTTCATAAGACAAATTAGTATTGGAAATTAAATGCGTTATCTTTAGTCTTGAAGCTCTTTCTATTGCTTTAAAATATTCTACAATGTCTGTAGAATTTGATGTGAATGGCCTATTTGTATTTATAACAAAGAACATGTCATAAGGCTCCTCCACAAAAAACCTATTGTACTGACCAAGGGCTATTGAACCTGAGTCATCCCCACCTACATCTATTACTACCTCGTAGCTTTTATCATTAAATATAGCTATTATTTCTGCTGGAACTACCATGAGTTCTGCATTAACCAGTTCTGGATTCGATGCTATTACCCTTATTCCATATTCCTCTAATTCTTTTCTCAAGTCTCGTACACAAAAATAAGGATTTACTATGTCTAAATCAGCTATTACAACTTTTTTTCCTTCTTTTGCAAGATTTATTGCATAATTAATCGCTATCTCTGTCTTTCCACTGCCAAAATGTCCTGTAAATACTCTTATTCTACTCATAATATGCTCACTCCCTTCCTAAATTTCAATAAAATAAGTTGCTTTGATATTTAATAAATTATCAAAACAACTTAGGCACATTTAAATAAATAGCAAACTTACTTGTTATTTATTAAATGTGCCTTATTGTTATAGCTTATTATTTATACTCTCTAGCCTTTTCTTGATGGTTTAATACTCTAAGCCCACCTTCAGCTAGTGCTAATAATTCATCCTCACCTGGGTAAACTACAACTGGACATATAAATTCTACTCTTTCTTTTATATAATTAACTGTAGACTTACCATAAGCTATTCCACCAGTTAAAATTATAGCATCTACTTTTCCTGATAAAACTGCTGCACATTTTCCTATTTCTTTAGCTACTTGATATTGCATAGCTTCTAAGATCAATTTAAATTTAACATCCCCAGCTTCTGCTTTATCTGATACTTCTTTAGCATCGTTTGTATTAAGATAAGCAACTAAACCGCCTTTTCCATTTATCTTTTTCTTTATGTCCTCTAATGTGTATTTTCCACTAAAGCACATTTTAGCTAAGTCTCCTACTGGTAATCCCCCAGCTCTCTCTGGCGAGAATGGACCTTCACCATCTAGTGCATTGTTCACATCAATAATTTTTCCAGCCTTGTGAGCTCCTACTGAAATTCCGCCACCCATGTGCGCTACTATCAAATTAATTTCTTCGTATTTTTTCCCTTTTTCTTTTGCATATCTTTTAGCTACTGCCTTTTGATTTAGTGCATGAAAAATACTCTTTCTTTCTATTTCTGGAAATCCTGATACCCTAGCTACGTCCATCATTTCATCCACAACTACTGGATCAACTATAAATGCTGGTATACCTAAAGTTTTCCCAATTTCATTTGCAATTATTCCACCTAAATTTGAAGCGTGCTGACCTTGCACTCCGATTTTCAAGTCGTGAAGCATAGCTTCATTTACAGCATAAGTACCACCTTCGATAGGTTTTAGAAGTCCACCTCTGCCTACTATAGCATCCAAAGTATTTATATCAAAGTTCTTTTCTTTAAGTACATTTAATATAACATCTTTTCTGAAATTAAGCTGTTCAAATATACCTTCAAATTTAGCTATTTCTTCCGATGAATGTCTTAAGGTTTCTACTAAAACTTCCTTTTCGTCTTCATATACACCTATTTTAGTTGATGTTGAACCCGGATTAATTATTAACAATTTATATGTCATATTGTTCCTCCTTTGTACTTTAATCATCATCGACCACGCTGAAATGTCTTTAAATATTATTTATTATATTCTGCAACTAATGCTGCAAGTGCTATAGAATTTAATTTTGTTTCCGGAGTATCTGCTCTAGAAGTTAATATAACTGGAGCGGAAGTACCTACTAAAAGTCCACCATTCTTAGCCTGGGTAGTATATGTTAGGCATTTATACATAGCATTTCCAGCTTCAATATTAGCCATTAATAGGATATCTGCTTTACCTGCTACTGGTCCTTCTAGTTTTTTATGTTTTGCAGCGGTTTCTGATAATGCATTATCCAGGCCTAGTGGTCCATCAATAATACAACCTTTTATCTGGCCTCTCTCATTCATTTTTGAAAGCATTGCTGCATCTAGTGTTGCTGGCATACTGGTATTTACCACTTCTACTGCACAAACTGCTGCAACTTTAGGAAGCTCAACACCACAAGCTTTTGCGACTACTACTGAATTGTTTATTATATCTATTTTTTCTTTTAATTCTGGATACATATTAAAGGCAGCATCTGTTAAAAATATTAATCTATCATAGCCTGGTATTTCAAATACTGCTATGTGAGACATTTGCTTTCCAGTTCTAAGCCCTACTTCTTTGTTTAATACGGCCCTTAAGAATGTTGCTGTATCTACTAGCCCCTTCATAAGCATATCAGCTTTTCCTGAGGATACAAGCGCAACTGCAGTCATTGATGCTTTTTTATCATTTTTCTCATCTATAATTTCAAACTCTTCTATATTCATACCTATCTTACTCGCAATAGAAATTATTTTTTCCTTATCTCCTACTAGTATTGCATTTGCTATACCATTTTTCTTAGCATCCTGTATTGCCTCAAGAACTGGTTCATCGTGTGCTACAGCTACTACTACAGTTTTCATTCCTTGTGCCTTTGCGGTATTTAATACTTCATCAAATGTTTTAATCATTAGATTACACTCCTTCTATTCTATTTTCTATTTTGTTTGTTCTTCGTATATTTTAGCTTTTTCTTCTCCATTTAATATTCTTAGAGCACCCTGTGCTAAAGCTAACATTTCATCTTCTCCAGGTACCAATTCGACGATGGCAATAAAACTCACCATTTCACTTATCCAAGTAGTAAGTCGTGTGTTATGAGCAAGTCCTCCTGTAAGAATTATAGCATCAATTTTTCCAGAAACTACTGTTGCCATGGCTCCTATTTCTTTAGCAATTTGGTATGCCATAGCTTTAAAAATAAGCTCTGCATTCTTATCGCCACTATCTATCATCTTATCAACGATTCTTCCATCGTTGGTATTTAGATAAGCTACTAGCCCCCCTTCACCCGTCAATTTTTTCTTTAACTGTTGAAGAGTATATTTTCCATTGAAACAAAGTTTTGCTAAATCCCCTACTGGAAGTCCTCCGGTACGTTCTGGTGAAAAAGGACCTTCTTCATTAGCATTGTTCACATCTAGAATTCTTCCATTTTTAACTGGAGACACAGAAATTCCTCCACCTATATGTGCAACAACATAAGTGCTATCGTAAAAACTCATATGTAATTTAGTGCAAACTCTTCTTGTTACTGCTTTTATATTTAAGGCATGAACTAGTGAACGTCTTGGAATCTCTGGAAGTCCTGATATTCTTGCCACGTCCAATATCTCATCTACGGCTACAGGATCTACTATAAATGACGGTATATTAATTTTTGTTGCAATTTCAAATGCTATTACCCCACCTAGATTAGAAGCGTGCTCTGCCTGATATCCTATTTTTAAATCCTCTAACATTTTAGGTGTAATTTCATATGTACCACCTGGCATTGGTCTTAGCAATCCACCTCTGCCAACTACTGCAATTAAATCTTCAAGTGCTATGCCTTCTTCCTCTAACCACTTTAGGATCAAATTGGTTCTCATGTCCTTTTGGTCATAAATCTTCTCAAATTTCTTGATTTCCTCAGTACTATGGGTTAAATTAGATGTAATTAAACAATGCTCATCTTTGAATATTGATAATTTAGTTGATGTTGAACCAGGATTTATTGCTAAAATATATCCTTTGGTACCCATTTAAACACCTCTCCTTATTTGCCTCTATAATAACAGCAACTACTTATTCTTAGCTATATAAATATGTGTTTCTGTTGCCATTATCATTTTAACAAATTTCATACATGAAATTCAAGGGTTAGAAAAATTTTCTTATAGGTGTTTCCATTCTTTCATTATATTTTCTGCCACTTTTAGTCCGTCCACCGCAGCAGAAATTATTCCACCTGCATATCCTGCTCCTTCTCCTGCTGGATATAGGCCTTCAAGGGATATGCTTTGAAGTTTATCATTTCTATCAATCCTTACAGGTGCTGAGGTTCTTGTTTCAATACCAGTCATAATTGCGTCTTCCCTTGCAAACCCATTGATTTTATATTCAAATTTAGGCAAAGCCTCTTTTATAGCATCTGTTACAAAGCTAGGTAAACATTTAGTAAGATCAGCAAATTCATATCCAGGTGTATAACTAGGTTTTACACTGCCTATTGTACTACTAATTTTATCTTTAAGGAAATCTCCAACTAATTGTACTGGAGCATTAAAATTTGATCCTCCAATATTATAAGCTAAAGCTTCATAATGCCTTTGGAACTCTATACCAGAGAGTGGATTATCTGAGGCAAAGTCCTTAGGCCCTACAGATACTACTAGGGCTGAGTTTGCATTTTTCTTATCTCTCTTATATTTACTCATTCCATTTATCACCAAATGACCTTGTTCCGATGCGGCCGCTACTACTTCTCCGCCTGGACACATACAAAAACTATATACTGCCCTTCCAGTTTTTTCACTGGTATAAGTAAGCTTGTAATCTGCCGCTTTTAATCTTTTATGACTAGCATATTTCCCATATTGATTTTCATTTATCATATCTTGTGGATGCTCTATTCGAACTCCTACTGCAAAAGGCTTACTAGACATAAATATCCCTTTTTCATATAACATTTCATAGGTATCGCGGGAGCTATGTCCCGGGGCTAAAATTAAGCTATCACAGGGTATCTCTTCTCCATTCACTATTATGCTTTTTACTTTTTTATCTTTAATTCTTATATCTTCAAGTTTACTATTGAACCTTACTTCCCCACCTAGCTTAATAATGGTTTCTCTAATGTTTTTCACAACAGTTTTTAGTATATCTGTACCTATATGAGGCTTACCCATATATAGTATTTCGTCAGGTGCACCAGCTTTCACAAATTCCTCTAATATGTAATCACATCTAGTATCTTTTATCCTTGTGGTTAACTTTCCATCAGAAAAGGTTCCTGCTCCACCTTCACCAAATTGCACATTAGATTCTGTATTTAACACCGCCCTGGTCCAAAACTTAACTATACTATTTGTCCTACGCTCTACATTTTCTCCTCTTTCTATAATTAATGGTTTATATCCCTTTTGTGCCATAAGAAGACCCGCAAACATTCCTGCTGGTCCCATTCCTACTATTACAGGTCTATGGTTCATCTTAATAGTTCCAAATTCAAATTCAGAATCATACTTAACTTCTTCAATTTTAACATCTTTATCATTTGCTCTTGCTACTACTGCACTTTCGTTATCCATTTCAATAATAACAGCATAATTAAACTTAATATTATTTTTTTTCCTTGCATCTATGGATTCTTTAACTATTCTAAAAACTTTTATTTCACTTTGGTCAATCTTCATTTTTCTTGCTGCCTTTATTTTTACATCCTCTATGTTTTCGTCTATATCTAGAACTATGTTATTTACTTTAATTGCCATTAGTAGTAGTTACCCCCGTTTGTTTTTTAGTAATAGTTACTAATATTTTATCTGGAACTTGTGATACTAAATTTACTCCTTCTGGAATTGTTACCACTACTTTTACAGTGTGCTCCCCTTCTACTAAATTTGCTAAGTCTACAGTGGCCACCACTTTTTTCATATCTATTGAATTTATAACTGCTTCAGTACCGGAAATAACTATTGTGTCCTTATCTTTTTCTAACTTCGCATCATATTTTGGGTCTAAATTATTAGGTTTAATGTCTAAACTTATAGTCTTTTGCGCTATTTTATTTAGATTAATTTCAACTTTAACAGCACCTGCACCGCTAGTATTTACTAAACTTAATCCATCTGGAATTACTACCTTTGCGTCCATTGTAGTGGATTTATTTATTTTACTTAAATCAATAGCTTCTGTATTTAAGATTTCTAGTTGATTAAGATCAGCTGCACTTCCAGTTACATCAAAACTTACTGGTAATACTTTTATACTTGCTAATGTAAAGTTAGTGTCTAATTTTCCTATAGTTTTTACTTTTACTCCTACAGATTTAGTCTTTCTTATAGGAAGATTAACATCCATTTGAGCTGGATTTACCGTAACTTCTTTTATTTCTTTTCCTGCTGCATCTACTGGTTTAAGCTTGTAGGTCTTTATAAGATCAGATTCTAATCCTTGTATATCCGTTTCTATTAATAACTCTTTTACTACATTTACAAATTTTGACCCTCCTACTACCTTAGCATAGTTTTGTGGTAGTTTTGCTGCGGATGCATAAAAGCCTTCTTTGGGCTTTCCATTAACATTTACGCTTATAGGTAGTTTAGCTTCAGTAAGTTCATCTAAGTTTATGGTTATAAAAAGACTGTCACTATTTAATACATTTATATTATCAGGACTTTTTCTTATTTCAATTGGAATTTTTTGTTCGCCTCTTTTAAGAGCATATGAACTTAAATCTGCCACTACTGTGAAATCTTGTGCTTTCGTATTTAGAAGCAAGCTAGTATTAGCACCTTTAATATTTAAGGATGTGGTTAAATCTTGCCCTGGTACTATAACGAGATTTGATTGAGTTAATATATCTGTATTTAAAAGTTGTACAGGTACGCTTTTAAGCTTATAAGAAGTCAATGGACTTTCTGTACTTGTAATAAAAAGCCATAGTACAAAGGCAGCTATTACACAGCAAATTCTAATTATTAATTGTTGTTTTCTCTCTTTATCCATGACTTTACTCGCTCCTTTAAAGTTATTTTTTTACTTTGCCTATTCTTTATTATTTGAACAAGTATTTTCTTAAGCTTATCCCGATCATAGTTCCTTACCAGTCTTCCATTCACGGCTAGAGATATATTACCTGTTTCTTCTGATACTATTATTGTTAGCGCATCTGAAGTTTCAGTTATTCCTATAGCCGCTCTATGCCTCGTTCCTAGTTTCTTGCTTATTTTATCATTATTTGTTAAAGGCAGAAAACATCCTGCCGCTATTATTCTATCATTCCTAATTACTGTAGCCCCATCATGAAGAGGTGTATTAACCACAAATATATTTTCTAGAAGTGCAGCAGATATTACCGCATCCATGGTGGTTCCAGTTTTTATTACTTCTCCAATACCTGTCTTTTGTTCTATTACTATTAGTGCTCCTGTTTTACTTTTCGATAAGTTTTCAACAGCATTAACAACTTCAGTTATAACTATCTCCACTGTCTCTTCGTTTTCAAATATATGTTTATCTGTAAAAGCTGTCCTTCCAAGGTGCTCTAAGGCGCTTCTTATTTCTGGTTGAAAAATTATAACAATAGTCAAAACACCGATTGTTATTGTCTTATTTAAAATCCAATTTAACATAGTCAAATTAAGCAATTGACTTATTGGAATAAGTACAAAAATAAGAACTATTCCTTTTAATAACTGCTCGGCTCTTGTTTCTCTAATTAACATATACAGTTTATAGAATATATAGGCAACCACTAATATATCCAAAGCTGAAAAGAAACTTATATTTTTAATTGTGCTTAACATTAACTTAAGTACATCCATAAAGCAAATACCCCCTAATAAAACTCCTATTTACAATTATACACCATGCTATGGCTTATTAATATAAACTATAAGTTAATTTTATTATAATAATTAGACTCATGTTCAGAGGTTATTCTATTATTTTATGTATTTTGAAATGATAAAGAATGTAGTTCTATAATTTTTCTAGAATAATTTTACTATATTATGATAATATAATACTATAAGATAAAAAATAAGGGAGTGAATTTATTTGAGCGAAAAGATAGATACTACAGATGCTAATAAGAAAAAAAACACATTTAAATTTATACTTTTTCTATCTATTATAATGACCTCCATAGGGATTTTCTTTGCCAGCTACTATTCATCCATAAATAAGGAATATGACTCCTATGAAACCACCATAGTAAATAATATTAACAGTATTAACGAAGTTAATAAAAATATAGAACAATTTTTTAATACTAGCGGATCAATAGATGTTGACTATGCGATAAAACAATTACCGAGTACCATTAATGAATTAACTAAATTAAGAGATAATTTAGCAAATTCTCAGCCTACATCAAAATATAAGAAATATCATGAAAATCTAAAATTAGGTTTAAATAATAACTTATCAATATATAAGCAAGCGCTAGCAATTTTAAAAGATCCTTCTGGTCCTGAGGTAGACGGATTTAGTACTAATCTTAAAACTTATAGAAATGACTGCATGAATTTTTACTCCACAATAGATATTAATAATATTAAAATAGAACTGCCACAAACTTCATTAACCTTCATTGATAATGTGCTTAATGACAGTTATATGGCCATAAGAATACAAAGGGAAGACGATATTAAATCTAAGCAAACTCAGGAGTTCATTAGTAATATCGATTCCATATCCAAGAATTTTTTAGATGCTAAAATTAATTATTACTCCTATGTGATAAAAGTAAGAAAAAAAGATATGTCCTATGATGAGCTTTTGTTACTAGTGGGTGATAATTTTATTAGATTAAACAATGTGCAAACTGATTTTAAAAGTTTATCTATACCCCCCTCTACTATCCCTACTTATGAAGCCTTTAAGCCTCTACTCGAAATGTATGAAAGCTATTTAATGGATTTTAAACTTGCAGTTATAAGCGAGAAAATTCAAGCCTTAAGTGCTATGGTAGCTCCATCAGCGGCAGACCCTTTATACGCTTCTTCTAATATACAATTTGACGAGTTAGAAAATCACTATAATGTGTTTATTAAAATATTTATTGAACTAAAGAATAAATAAAATTAATGTATTATTTTTATACTGTAGGATACACTATTATTGCCTAAGTAAAAAAAACACGGAGGAACCAAGCATTTGGGGTGAATCACGAGTTGTGTAGGTTAAACCTTTTCCGAACCCGTCAGCTAACTCCGTAGGCAAAGGGAGAAGATAATATGAAGAAATGTGGTTTATTAACCTTTATTTTAACATTGTTTTTTGTGTTAACTAGTTTAAGCGTTAATGGAGAATATTTATATTCACAAGGATCAGAAATTAGAGATTTATATAATGAAAAAATAGAAGCAGTAGCTGTTTTTAATGGATCAAATGACTCAATTTATATTTCTGATGCGGATATTTATTTAATGTCTCAAGTTGTATATGCTGAGAGTTGTGGTGAACCTGCTAGTGGAAAACTTGCAGTAGCCTCCGTTATACTAAATCGCGCTAGAGATGGTGGTTTTCCAAAATCTATTTCTGGTGTTATTAATCAAAAGAATGCCTTTTCTTGTGTTAAAAGGGGTAAGGTAATTCACAGAGGCAAACCGGATGTTATTCCAGATTACGCTAGTTACACTGCTGTATTAGATGCATTAAAAGGTAAAGATCCTACAGATAATGCTGTTTTCTTTTATAATCCTGAAATATCTACTTCTCAGTGGATGAAGGATATAAAAAAAGCCAACATAAAAACTATAGGAAATCATGTTTTTTTTGTAGTTAAGTAAACAAATTGTATGTTAACTACAGACTAGGTAGCTAACTTTAGTTAATTTTAACTAAAGTTAGCTACCTAGTTTTATTTTTTACTCCCATCTAAATAGGAAACTGCAGCTAATGCAGCTACCAGTCCTTCACCAGCCGACTTCATATATTGATATGGCTTTCCGGTGCAGTCTCCTGCAGCAAAGCAGCCCTCTATGTTTGTTTTCATATTTCTATCTACTTTTATATGGCCTTCTTCTATGTCAAGCCCTGGAACTAATTGACTTGGAGATAGACTATCTCTTAGCATGAAAATTCCATCTGTAATTATTTCACCATGTTCTAAAATTATCTTAGTTACCCTATCAACACCCACTACTTCTAAAGGTTTATGGTTTATTATCTCTACATTAGGGTTTAATTTATATTCCCCTTTATACATTGGAATATAATATGTTTTGCCACACAATTCACTGACAAAATTTGTTTCTTCTTCAGCTTCACTGTTATACCCTACTACAACAACTGTTTTACCTTTGTATAATGGAGCATCGCAGGTAGCACAGTATCCTACCCCTTTTCCTAGTAATTTTTCTTCTCCTTTTAATGGCTTGGTGTACTCTATACCTGTAGCTACAATTATTGCACTCGCCTCATATATTTTATCATTTACCATCAGCGCAAAGTAATCTCCCATAGCATAAACACTATTTATTCTTTCATTTACAATACCTATTCCCATGGCTTTAATATGTGCTGCAAAATTGTTTTTAAGCTCTTTTCCTGTAAGATTATAAAAACCTAAAAAATTATTTACCTTTGGTGCTTTTACTAGTTTTTGACTTAATTCCTTATTTCCAAAAAGTATTATGTTTTTATTTCTAATTTTAGCATTAATAGCTGCTTCGAGACCTGCTGGCCCTGTTCCAATTATAGCAATATCATATCTTTTTCCCATCTTTTTCCTCCTAGTAAAACTTTTAATAATAAAATGGAGATATTTATTTAAATTATAAAAATTTAAATATGTATCTCCAAACCATTTCTTTTAAATCTTATAAGTGTTTTTGAATTATTTTTTTTATGTCCGCTTTAGGTCTAAATCCTACCATAGTCTCTTTAACTGCATCTTTGCTAAATACCATAACTGTTGGAATGCTTGCAATTCTATATTTTGATGATATCATCGGATTTTCATCTACGTTTACCTTTGCGAATTTCACTTCTTTTCCCATTTCCTTTGCTAGTTCTTCAATTACAGGACTTAACATTCTGCAAGGCCCACACCAAGGTGCCCAGAAATCAACTACAACTATACTATCTGAATTTGCAATTTCCTCATTAAAATTTTTATCATTAACTTCTTTAATCATATTATTACCTCCAGTTTTTATACCCCGTTAGGGTATACTCTATAGTATTATTGTATACCTTATTTTGTGACTAGTCAATAATATTTATTTTATTAATTGTTAAAATTAAGTTTTTAGCAAACTAGCAAAGTTGTAAAATAGTTATTATATATTTAGAATTAGTATACCCAAGTAAAATCATAAAAATGTCTTTTCTACTTTAATATATCTTTAACTATGGTGTTATAGTATTGGGAATCAGGAAATCGATTTACTAATTTTTCTGCATACCCTTTAGCTTTGTTTATATCTATATCCTTATTTATGACAATTAAATTATATAAAATTTCCTGAGTGTAACTTCCCTTTGGAAATTGTTTTAAACAAATTTCGTAGTATTTAACAGCATTTTGAAAATCAGCATTAGATTTGTAACTCAAAGCTAACATATAAATTATATGTTCTTTTAGATAATTATCTTTAGAATATGGTAATGCATATAAAAAATATTTTTCAGCTTCAATGAACTTTTTATCTTCTATATACTTTATACCATTTTCATAAAAATATACTATTCCATTACTCTTAATAATTTCTTCAGCTTTTACCATAAGTAATTTATCGTTCATTTCTAAATCAGCATTCTTCCACTGATTTAAATACCCAACTATTTGTTCCATATTATTAGTCTTTATACTTTCCTCTAATTTTACTTGTGGAAATTCCAGTTCATCCATAGGTTTATTTTCTTGCTGCTTATTTTCTATGGGTTTTTCTACAATTATACTTTTCTTGACTAATTGAGTATTTGCTGGAACCTTTTTTATATCCATTACCGAAGTATTTTTTTGTTTATACATATATGTCTTTGTTAGAAATAACACAAATATAATTAAACATATACTAGCAGTTACTATAAATATTTTTTTATGATTAATTTTTGGTTTTAAGTTTCCATATTCTATTAATGTTTTTTTATTCATAATAGCTGCAGTATTTTTTCTATCTGTTTTTAAAACATCTACTATATAAGGTAATGCTTTATCGTATTCTCCTTGCTTTATATAGCAAAGGCTAATAAGATTATTAACATTTATGAAATTAAAGTGACTATTTTCACATTGCTTTAGAATCTCTAGAGCACCAGATATATTAAAAGACTTTATTAAATCTAAAGCATTGAGGTATAACTGTAATTTTTCCTTGTCTCGCGTACTATCCTTTAGATATTTTTTTGATACTTTATCATTATTTCTTTTATAATTTATATTCCACATTTTTTTAGCATTTTCTAAATCACCTTTTAAATAATATAAAATGCCCTTTAAATTTAAAGCTGCCGCATTTGTAATATTTAAAGAAATGCTTTTTTCACAAAGAGCTAGTGCTTTGTCTATATATCCATCATTATATTTATTCATTGCTTTTACATATAATTTTCCTGATTTATCCATAGTTTCACCTTTAGTTTGACATATTTATGAGTAATTATATCATAGTAACAATAGGAAAGTATATATTACTACAGCTTCATTTCTCTTTGCTAATGAATTCTAAACAAATTTTAATGAAAGATGCTAATGAGGATTTAGAGGCTATTAAAAGCAATGCTTTTAAAACTTAAATACACCCCATAGAAGTAATGTGCACTCTCGGAAACTCTTAAGGCATTGCTAACTCTTGATTCATTTTTGCTCAAAAATCAACTTCACCTCAGAATTTCTTCGTGCTATATATTGTACGGATAGCCTAGATAATTCACGCTATTCGT
>Ga0209123_1000914_pt1 | contig 33292 bp, 29 predicted proteins | sample BarGraIncu00431A_FD_184500 | JGI IMG/M metagenome (GOLD analysis project Ga0209123, IMG submission 184500) | Arctic peat soil microbial communities from Barrow, Alaska, USA - Barrow Graham LP Incubations 004-31A (SPAdes) (version 2) | ecosystem: Environmental > Terrestrial > Soil > Wetlands >... | reverse complement strand
TGGGTTGATGCTGGTAAGGCTAGGTTTCGGTCGATTCATCTGATAATTCCGGAGAATAAATAATCATATGATATTTTGATCAATTTAACAGAGAAAACAAGCTGTTTTTTCTTATTTTTGTGGCCGATCGATATTGAAAGAAATCGGGAGAGATGCCAGAGTGGTCGAATGGGACGGTTTCGAAAACCGTTGTACTGGTAACGGTACCGGGGGTTCGAATCCCTCTCTCTCCGCAATAAAGCCTTAATTACAATTAGTTGTGGGATTCACCCACGCTTTTACACACTTAAGCAGGAATACGGGTGTAGCTCAGTTGGTAGAGCACTGGTCTCCAAAACCAGGTGTCGGGCGTTCGAGTCGCTCCTCCCGTGCAGCAAAACATTAACCCAATCACATTACGTGGTTGGGTTTTCTTTTTTAATATCATCCTCTTTACTCCCCACAAATTGAGACCTCACACATTTAAACGATTAAGCCTGATGGGTTTAACAACAGATGGAAAAACAGATATTCAATTGCCAGGGCAAAAGGAGCAAGAGTAGTGATTGAAGGACCCGTAATTTTGTTCCAATAGATCCCCATTGAAATCAATTTGGCGTAACACCTGAAATCGCTCTCTTGATCATTGCCCGGTACACATACTGTTTTTCCGGTCCAGTATTGAGGGTGGTGGGGACGTTGTGGCTTTTTAAGGTTAAAAAAGGTGCCGCGCTTCGAAATTATTCGGATCAAATTAAGCCGAGGTAGCTAATTTTACATAGTTGTGCTATAAGACATCTTCCTGAGTAAATAAGTAATGTGCTGTTTTATAGCGCCCAATTATGTAAATTTAGCGGGTACAGATAACCGGAAGCCAACCAAATAACTGTCCCGATAGAATATTCACAGCAGATTTCATGCAAAAAGACCGTGCAAGACCCGAAGCATGAGGGTCGGGGGTTTTTGCAGGTTTAAAAAATAGAACCGAAAAGTTGAAGTATGGAAATCTTGTCAAAGCTTAACCGGATCCTTTAATCGACTATGAAATAAGCTTTCCATGATTGATGGTTTTTAAAATTGATTTGAAGCTGATGGCTGTCGTTAATAAATAAAGACAATTTCTGAAAATCATATTATGATGAATATATTTTCGATTATTTTCATCGTCTTTCAAATAAATATTTTTAGCTTTGAGGAACATTTTAACAAAATATGCCAATGAATTAATTTTAAAAGAAAGGACACATAAAATATAAAGGCGTTAGCTTTTATTCCTGCTTCTGAAAAACCGCCAAATTTCAAAAGTCATGCATGAATAATAAGTGAAACGCTCACGTCACGGACGTGGGCTTTACTTATTTGCATGACGGGTGCTTGGCGGTACCTCAGAGGCGGATATAGTTATAGTTCCACGTCCCCTTTTTTGTTATAAGCTCTTAATCATAACACGCTCCTAACAGTGCTCATATTTTAAAGTCATCGCATCTAATTAGTAATTTCGATTTATCCTTCAACCCAAAATCTAAAACAATGAAAACTTCGTATTGCATTTTATTGATTTTTCTTATTTCATTGACCTCCTCGGCATTTAGCCAAACTGCAGTTGAATATTTAATGCAAGGACTTACAAAATTTAATGATCAAAACTATTCTGGGGCAATTTCCGACTTTGATCTGGCTTTAGAAGTATCTAACACTGAACAGAAAGGTATTATTTATGAGAATAGAGGACTTGCCAAATTTTATCTTAAAGACTTTTCTGGTGCCATTTCAGACTATACAAAGTCTTTAGAAATATACCCTAAGAAGGTAGTCTCTTATTTTGGAAGAGGACAGGCAAAATATTCCCTCGGAGACAATATTGGGGCAGTTTCTGATTTCACTGAAGCTTTAGAGATCGAACCAAAGCATGCAAAGGCTTATTGTAACAGAGGATGGGCAAAAGGCAAACTCCATGACCTTCGGGGTGCAATTGCTGATGCCGCTAAAGCAATAGAGTCTGATCCTAATTATGCGTGGGCATATTTGCTTAGTGGATCTGCAAAAATTCAACTTGGTTTAAAAGAGAGCGGATGTCATGATTTGAGTAAAGCTGGAGAGTTAGGTATATCAGAAGCATATGACGATATAAAAAAATACTGCCAATAAGTAATTACTTTTAAATCATAAATCATTTGAGTACGTCTGAAACAGTTTAATCCTAAATCTAAAAAAAATGAGAACCTCACACTCTATTTTATTGATTTTCTTTCTTTTAATGACCTTCGCAGAATGTAAACAAAAGAATAAGGAGATCTCCCGTAATGTCGAACCAATGAAAAACAGGTGGGATTCAATTCAGCATCGATTAAATGATTTTAAAACTAATCCAATGTTTGCACGGGAGAGGGGTCTCGGAAAGTTGAAAGAAAAAGACTACTCAGGGGCAGTTTTAGAATTAAATATGGCAATAGATCGTAATTCTACAGATGAACTTGCTTTTTATGCCAGAGGTATTGCAAAAATGGGCATTCAAGATTTTGAAAGTGCAATTTCTGACTTTAGTGAAGCTATAAAAATTAGTCCAAAGATTGAAGATTTTTACGTAAGCAGAGGAATATCAAAAAGTTTTCTTAAAAAATCACAGGGAGCAATTAATGATTATACAAAAGCAATAGAGATTAACCCTAAGTCTGCAGACGCTTTTCTTAAAAGAGGAAATGAAAAGTATCAAATAGACGATAATATTGGAGCCATTGCAGACTTAAATATGGCAATTTTGATTAACCCACAAGCTGGAGATGCATTTTACAGCAGAGGTCAGGCAAAATTCCGATTAGACCAGAAAGAAAGTGGATGTCTCGATTTTAAAAAAGCCAAGGAGTTGGGCTATTCCCTTGCGAATGATGCAATAAAAAAGAACTGTCAATAGTCCATAAACTATAGTAAATAATTTATTAGCAAATGAACCTCTAATGAAATACAATAAAATGGCTTCTATTATATTCTGTATGTTGTGTGCACTTTTTGTGTCAGGACAGACACCTGCAAATATCACAAAACCTTTACCTGAAAGAGCAACTGAAGCATATGGTTACTTGATTGGCCAGGAATATTATTTACAAAAGATCAAAACAAAATTTCCTGATCTTCAATCCAAAATTACACTAGCCCAGTTTTCATTTGATAGAACCTTTGGCAAATCAAAAGATAATTTGAAATATTTTTTCAAACAGAATTTGGGAGAAAAAGAGTTCAATGAGTTAGATATGAAAGTGCTTACAGTAATAAGAAAATCAATAAACAATCAAGCATTTACTAAAGAAATTGCTTTCAATTTTATCACTGAAGTAGAAAATAGAGCTAAGGGTCAGATCGCTTCACAATTTTTAGAAACACTTTTATCATTTCAATATTTAGATAAACCGGAAGATGAATTTTTAAAAGGCTTTACTAAAATATTTAAAACCAAAGGTCATATAAAAGCCAAGGGTACAGATTGGCAAATAAAAGTTCCAATAAGTTGGAGAACCGAAGAAGGCGACAGACCCAATATAATTCAGAAGTTTTTGAATGACAACTGTTTGTATCGTCAAAGTATTACTCTAATGGTTAAAGAATTGCCTTTACCAAAAGATTATAAAATCTCTGAAGAAGAACTAAATGACTTTTTTACCGAAAAAGAAATGAAGACAATGATTCCTCCTGGAGGTAAGTTTGTGGCATTTAAAAAAATGACCTTTGATGCCAATATAGGTGGTATGCTCGAAATCGAACAAACATTGAAAAGATTAGACTCTACAATGAAAGTAAGAGAGATTAGTTATATGTTCATTCGAGGCAATAAACAGTACATTTTATCAATTACAGTAGGTTCCGAAAAATTGTATACAGATTTAACAATTGAAATCCAAAAATATTTACCTCTCTACAGGCTAATTGCCAATTCCATTGTAGTTAACGATCAATATAATTAAAACTTTATTAAAATGGAAAACATTGGCACCTTTGATAGATTCAAAAATCATAATTTCTCTCTCAACTCTCATTTCGGTAGCGGGAATTATTGTTTGCGGCGGGTTGTTGGCAATGAAAAAATGGACTAAACCAATTTCAGTGTATTTTACTTAATTGTGTATTCATCTCAGTAACTTAATTTAACCTAAAAAATATGTACGAAATTTCATTATTATTTATTATTAATTCAAATCCAGTGATTCTCTTATCGGTAAATGAAGATAACAATATGATTGCAAAATTGATTTCTGCTGTTGTTATCTCCTTGATATTTTGGGTTATAAGTGCGATCTCAAAGTCATCTAAGAATAAAGAAAAGATTGATGTTGAATCTGATGTCTCTGTTCCTGAAATGACTATTGATCCAATTAGCACATATTCAGCATCAGAGATCAAATCACAAAAAAGATCATTTGGAAATTCTTTCTTTCATGGACACCGTGAGAAAATTCAGATCGAATTTGTTGATGGCGTGAAGGGGATAATTTTTCACAACCAATCAAAAAATAATTATTATTTTAATGACAAATTTAATCCGGGCAATGCTCTCCACTATGATAATTTTACAAATTGTTCGCTTGGGATTCATTATTTTAAGACTACAGGAAAGAGATTGAAATTAGGCTATGTATATTCGCAGTGGTTCGGCAAATTTTAGTATAAATAATTGAATTAATACATTGTATATCAATAGCTAAAAAATTTATTGCATTCGTTAAGGGTGCATTAAATAATCTATTCAAATATGAAAACAGCCCAGGATTTTTTAAATGATGGCAATAAACAGATAATAAGTAGAGATTTCGCGAGTGCTTTTTCCAATTTTACTGAAGCTATTGCGATCGACCCAACCGATTCAGCCACTTATATTAGTCGGGAATTTGCAAGAGATAAGCTGAACGACTCAATAGGTGGGATTGCCGATTTTACAAGAACTTTAGAGATTGACCCTGAGGATGAAATTGCATGGTTCAACAGGGGCAGGGCAAAGGACAAGCTCGAAGATTATTTAGGTTCAATTGACGACTACACCCGAGTTTTAGAGCTTGATCCTTTGGATGCAAATACCTGGTATTACAAAGCATTTGCAAAGTATAAACTCAAGGATTATGAGGAAGCATTCCAGGACATTACCAATGCGTTAACGATTGACTCCGGATTAAAAATATTCTTTCGGGAAGACAATTACCGAAACAACCAGTTCCGTTACCATTACCTCACAACTGCTGATTATACCAGTTCAATTGCGATCGACTCTAATGATACCGTAGCCTATTTCAACAGGGGTATGGTAAAGAATCGCTTCGAAGACTTTATTGGAGCAATTGCTGACTTTACGAAAGTCCTTGAGATAGATCCAAACGCTATTGAGGTTTACAGGAGCCGCGGTAATGCAAATGACGAATTAAGAGACTTCACTGGAGCCATTGCCGACTTTACAAGCGTAATAACCTTAATCCCTTGGGATTCGAATGCTTATTATCAAAGAGCTAAAGTGAAATATCGTAGTGATGACGATAAAGGAGCAATTGCGGACTATACCAAAGCGATAACACTCGATCCTCAGTATTCCATCGCTTTGTATGGCAGAGCAGAAGCAAAAAGCAGTCTAAAAGATTATGCCGGAGCAATTGAAGACCTTAACCGGCTAATAGAGATTAATCCGTTAGATCAAAAGGTTTATAACGAAAGAGCAGAGGTTAAAAATCGAAACAAAGACTACCCAGGTGCAATTTTAGACTACACGTTATTGATAGAAATGAACCATGAAAATGCAAGAGCATATTTTCATCGTGGTCACATCAAATATTTATCACTTAATGACTATTCCGGTGCAATTGCCGATTTCAGCGAGGCAATCCGAATTCAGCCAGAATCTCTCGAATATTATTCATTCAGGGGAAGCGCGAAACATCATTTTAACGATTACGACGGAGCAATTGCAGATTTTTCCACCATCATTGATACGTTTGATCCTAATGATCCAGAAGATTTTGATGATTCGGATGATAATTTTGATATGGTATATTACGAAAGGGCCAGTGTTAAACGTGATCTCCTCGACTATGCCGGTGCGATTGCTGACTATACGGAGGCAATCAAGCTGAACCCAGATTTTTTCTTCGCGTACTCCGACCGCGGAGAAGTAAAAATTCTAATGAATGATTTTGAAGGTGCAATAGACGACTGCACCGCATCCATAGCTATTGAATCCGAGCAGTTTGAAGATGCATATTTCATCAGAGGTAAGGCAAAAATAGAACTCAAAGATTACAAAGGCGCTATTACCGATCTGAATAAAGCAATCAACCTTCGGCCTGATTCAGCAAAGGCTTATCACTATCGGGGTCTTTCAAAAATTCAATTGGGTCGGGAAAAAAGTGGATGCATGGATTTTAAAAAAGCTGGTGAATTAGGAAATGAAGAAGCGGATCAGGCAATAAAGAAATATTAAAAGAGAAATTCAAATATATTGTTTTGGTAAATATTATACAAACTAATGAAAAAAATCAATTTTCGCATCTCAGTAAAAACAATGATCATCATTGCTATCTCTTATTTCCTTTTTCTAATGACTATAATTGCCTATAATTCAGCTAATGGGAAATATATAACATTTGGGAATCAAGGCTACTTGTTAAACACAAATAATGGACAAGTATATTTGTTAAATAATGGCAAAGTTGAAAAGGTAATCATTCCTAATTAAAAAATGAAAATCAATAAATTATTTGGTCTCGTAAAAAAAAAGATTCAATCGAGCAAAATACATGATTTTGATTTTTTTAATTCTATTGAACCAATTTAGTGTTTTACAAATTCACTTTGAATAGATTTTCAGTGAGTAACAATTAAGATTGGTGACTGGTTTTTATAACGTGATTTAAGACATAAATTCATCGGAATAAATCAAGCAAAATGAGAATAGTATTTTATTTATTAGCAATACTGATAATAATATCCGGAGGATGCCATAAAACATCCAAACAGTATAATGACTACATTAATAGTGGTGTAAAAAAGCACCGAAATAAAGACTTCAAGGGAGCAATTGAGGATTATACTAAGGCTATAGATATTGACCCGAATTATGAGTTGGCTTATTATAATAGGGGAGTGATAAAATACGAAATCAAAGACTATTACGGCGCAATTACAGATTATACAAATGCGATAGCGATTTCTCCTCATTGTGAAGTTGCTTATTTCAACAGAGGTCTTGCAAAAATTGAAATAGGTCAGAAGGATAGCGCATGTTTAGATTTTAGTAAGGCAGGTGACTTTGGTTTTACAATGGCAGATAAGGCAAAAAAAATATACTGCCCATAATCAGGCAACTTAAATAAGTTGATATCATAATTGCATATAAATATTAAAACCATTTACTCTTAATTTCATAAAATCAAAAATACTAGCGAAATGAATGATTCAGAAATAAAAATTACCAAGTCAGTCTTAAGATGGATACTTTTTTTACCCTCAGCAATTATATGTGCATTTATTGGGAGTTTGGCCGGGAAAGCTGTTTATAGAATCCCTTTTTTGGACTATTTCTTATCTAATGATAGTTTGTTTTATAAAGTAATTGAATTCCCACTTTCCGGAATCTGTTGTGGAGCGGGTTTCATTCTTTTTGGAGTTTTAATTGCTCCAAGGAAAAAGAGAGCTGTATCACTTTTCTTATTAATCCTCATAAACGTTATCTCTCTTATGGTAATTTATGCAATCCTATTTACAAAGATTGAAAAAGATTATTGGACTGTTTTATTTTCAGTATTTCTTACTATTAGCTCTCTTATAACATATTACATCTTAGAGGCAGACCCGATGGATGAATGATGCTATGTTCAAAGTAAACATTTAGAAAGCAAGATGATTCGCATAATAATCAACTTCTGACATAGGGAAGCCAGGCGCATGGTATATTTGCTCACATTTTTTGGGATTATTATGTACCGGGTTATATTTTAAAATCACAAATCTCTTTAGTAAAATTATTTCAACTTTATCACAATACTAAACCTAATGAAAACATCTCACACAATTTTATTGATTTTCCTTGTTTTAACTGTCTCCACAGGATACAGCCAAACAGCATTGGAGTATATTGACCAAGGCATCGCAAAGGGCAAACTTCATAAAGAGAGTGAAGCAATTACTGATTTTAATAAATCTATTAAGATAGACCCAAAAAATGCATTTGCATATTATAACCGAGCGATTTCAAAGTATAACCTTGCAGACTACATAGGAGTAATTGCTGACCTTGATACGGCATTAGAAATAAACCCAAAGTATACTTTAGCTTTGTGCATTAGGGGCAATACAAAAATAGTTATCAAAGACTACGCAGGTGCAATTACTGACGGTACAAAGGCCATTGAGATTGATCCTAAAAACCCATTGGCTTACACCATTAGGGGTAACGCAAAAGGCAATCTCCAGGACTACAATGGAGCAATTGCTGACTATATGAAAGTTATAGAGTTGGACCCCACTGATGCATATACTTATTGTCTCATTGGTAATGCAAAGAGCTACCTTCCAGACAATGCGGGAGCAATTATTGATTTTACAAAGGCAATCGAGATAGACCCAAAAAATGCAGATTCTTATTATGGCAGAGGACTTGCAAAAATTATTTTAGACCAGAAAGACGGCGGATGCCTGGATTTAAGAAAAGCAATAGAGTTAGGCAGAACCGAAGCGTATGAGACTATAAAAGAACTCTGTCAGTAAACTATCTATCACCAAAGCGAAAAAATCATGTTTAAAGTAAAGTCTATTTTAGTCGTTACGATTATTCTTTGTAGCTATTTGTTTTTCACCAATCCAGATGGTATGGTAATAAATGAAGAAGGTAAAATTGAAGGTCTATTTAATAAAGGAAGAGCAAATCTTCAAAAAGGTAAGTTCTGGATGCTTCAGTTTGAAAGAGTTAACAAAAAATATAAGGAAAATCTTTTTCCAAGCGAATCAATGTCTTCTCAGATGCAAGAAATTGATCAAAATCTCCGTGATATTGATAAGGAAATAGATGATAAAACTAAAGAATTATATACTCCGGAGGAACTTATAGCACAATCGTTAAGAAGAGAAGCTGATAGAATAGAGAAGCAAGGTACTTATCGTAAGATTGATGAATGGGTTGAAAAAGATAGATTGGAAACAATCGAGGATTGTAAAATAATTATTCCAATCATTGAAGCAAAAATTCATGATGTAAAACCTTCATATACAACAATATTTTTATTGATTTGCGTTCTTTTATTTGCTCTATTAGCTATCATAACAAAATATCAAAAAAACCATAAAAGACCAAAAATAATATTGAACCAAACAGTATAATTCCATATATTTATGTATATTGGAAGAGTTGGAAATATGGTACCCACTAATGATGCTCACATTTTTTGTTGCTTTGCGATGTCAGTCAATCCGGGTTTTCTATGTAAAGCCTGAAAGTGAGGACGGACAATTACGCATAACGGAGAGCCAAATTCGGGATGTTAGAGACTTTCCTGCTCAAAATTGGGACTAAGAGAAAAAAGATCCATATGTGAGACTTAAATTTTTATTTTAAAACCTGAATTTAATGAAAAAAGAAAAGCTTATCCTTGAAAATAATTTTCCTAAAGATTTAGAGCATTCACGTGAACAGCATTTTCTAATAAAGCGATTTCCCAAGTTGGATTTGGATCAGTCATATCTATTCTAAATCGGATCATCCCTCTTTCATATTTGGCCTCTTTTACACTCTTGTTCAAATCATTAATTAATTTTTCTACTTGTCGCTCTCTCTTTTTTGGTTTGTCATTTGGATTTGGAATTGTCATATAAATATCGGTACTCAATTTACATAACTCTTTAAGCATTTCGTTCTCTGGCAACTTCGTTTTTCTATTCCAAGGGGTTAAGCAAGCGATAGGATTTTTATCTAATAGTTCATCCCATATTCTTATATGATGACTGTTCCTTGAACCATGATGTGCAACCTTATAAAACGAAGACTTTGAATCTCTAGTCACACAATAATTCAAGATATTATACCATCCGGCCTTTTTATTATCCGACACACCTAAATCTGCTCCTAATAATGCACTTACATTATTAAATTTAAAATAAAGGACAATAGATCTATCGTTTGGAGTTTTAGTTTCAATTTTAATGTTATTCTTGCATGATATGAACAATGTCGATAATTCTTTATCAAATTCTTCAGAAGTCAAATCGGATGGAGAAAGTGATATTACTTCAGTATGCAGCTTATCAATATTAAAATTCAATAATGTTCTATCAGATTGTGCATATTTAATTTGGGAACCTCGACTTTCACATATATGAAGGCATTTATTAAATTCAATTGTGGATGAAATAGTAGGATCGTTAGGTGCTTTGACATAATCCATTTTTACTATAGTGAGAAATTTACGAAGATCTGTAGCACGAGCAAAACAAAATTCAGAAGACTTAGCAATACTCAATATTTCCGAGATTCCTCGAATATGATCATCATGCCAATGGGTGCAAACGATCATTACTAAATCTTTTTCAATATTGACACCAATCTCATTTAAATAATCTAATGGTAGAACTAAGCCAGTTTTTGGATCTTTGCACGAATCAATGACCATCCATTTTTGATTGCCAAGATGGACCACGCAGCTTTCTCCGTATCCTCCCCCAGTACTGAAAACCGCTATTTCAGCGATATGATTGATAGGACAGTCCAATAGGTGCATTATGAGACTTTCAATTTGGAATATAAATCATTCGCTTGATCAATAGCTAAATTGAAATCATCTTCACTCCATTCTCGATCTCGCTTAAACATTACTATTGACTCTTTCTTTTTTTGACCGTTTTCAACAGAATAACCAACATTCCAATAGAAAATCGCACCAATTTCCAATAATTTTAAATCCTCAGAAGAAATCTCTGATTTATTAAATTCGGCGGTCTCATAAATATCATTAGTTCTGTTTAATTCATCAATTCGGGCAGTGAAACTAAACTCATCTATATCAAGAACATGACCAATCCATTTTTGTAAACTAGTAGAATATTTGGTAATCTTTAGTATACTTCGTTGGAGTGGAAACTTCAAATGAAAACCTTTTGACACTAATTCATTATCGGGATTAAAGTCTTTATCCACTACCTTTTCCAAATCACTGCTGTTTTCAGATAAAATTTCTTTGTAGAATTTAACCCTGGAATTCAGTATTTTCAAATATTCATTGTGGATACTAGAAGATTCCTTCTCGAAATAGGAGGAGAATTCGGCTAAGTATTTTTCGTTAATTGTAGTGCTTTCCATACTCATTTAACTTTATTCCAAATTTCTTCAATTATATTATCAACTCTCTCAAAAGAGTCTCCCCATCTACATTTCAATATGTTTATCATTTCGGATTTACGACCAGTTTCACCCTTATTTTTGTCAATTGTAAAATGATCATTAATTGATATCAAAATTTTATTATTTGTAGGGAGATCCTGATCAGACGGTTGGATCTTAATTCTTAAGAGCCCATTTAAACCATCTTTCCTCTCTGCTTCGACAATCTCTAAATTTAATAACTTTGGATCATTAAGAAAACCATCCCAGTTCTTCAAAGGTACTAAATTATTACCAAAGTTATAATATTGTTCGTCGTGTGGTAATGCAAAATGAAATTCATGATTAATTCCAAGAGATTTAAGAGGAGTTTCTTTTAATATTTCAAATATATTAATGGCTAGATCCCTAACAAGCTCAAAATGAGATTCCATTGAAGTTCTAAATTGACAACGTTCTTTGGTGATTTCAATAGTTACCCATTTAAGATCAAATTTACTGATCTCATTATGAATAACTTCAACATTTGCATCAATCGCTTCTAGTTCTCGGATGAGTTTTTTTTCTAAAAGCCAAAAGGGTTGAATTATGACAGGATTAAAGTCTCCAAGTATAACTATACTTAAATTTCTAATATGTAAATAATCTTTTATCATTGCGATTCAACTTTTACTCATTAAACGAATTAATCTAGACAATTGTTTCAGATCCAATAATTATTCAATGGAATATTTATTCTAATTACTTAATTCCAACCTTTTAATTTATGGTAAACTTACATTACTTTTTTTATTAAACAAAGTAATAAGTCAGTTTTCCTTTAATTCTCAATAAATAAATGAATATTCAACACTTTTACAAACTAAAGGTTAAGTCATGTGAATTTTAAGTTTATGATAATCCGGAATAACCAACTGTACAATATCGAAACTACATAGTAATAATGAACAGATAAGCACTTTAGTTTATCCCAGTTGTTGTTCCAGGATTTGATTACGACAGGATATTTTTAGCCCCAGATTTCTTCGAGCTTTATTAATCCATCTTCTGCCTGGCTATTATTTGCAGCCTGGTAAACGATTTTGAGGTCTTTCATAAAGGCTTTTTGGTCCTTGGAAGCGACATATTTCAATGAGTTTCTGATCTGATGGATGACACAACTTTGAACCTCTGCCTGAGGAAAAACGCTTAATATTGCCTCTGAAAATCCTGTCAGGTTATCCGTACACTTGGCCAAGTATAAAGGCTCGACAAATACTTGCAGACGCTTTTAAAACTCATGGACTAACAATCACAACTGCAGGTATCGTTGATACTGTTGATCACATTGTTTTAAGTCACGACCTTTTAGGCAACAAAAACCTAGAAATTGTAACCTGGAACGAAGACAAAAAACTAAGCGACCATGTTGGACATTTGTTAATCCTGGAATAATGAAATGGGAAAATAACAAATAGGTAATCAAGTAGATAGTTGATTTTATAAGAACGCAACAACGAAAAGGAACCTATCTATGCAAAGAGAATTGGTGCTGACCAGTCGAGAAAACATCAACTGAAATTTTCTGCAAAATGGCACATTGACGTTATTTCCAAGGCCACTCGCAGAAAACTTAGCCTCTGAGAAGGATTCACTGATTGCTGCTTGTGAATAAAAATGCGATCTGCTACCAATAGGCTCTTGGAATAGGGAACAAAATTACTGTATTTGCAATAATTATTAAGTCGTAAGAGTTCAAACAGACTGAGACTTACACATGCAACATAAAATATTTCACAAAAAAATCACCTTTCGATGATTTGTAAAGTATAAACATTATTTTTACAACGATATATTTAACTTGCATGAGGCTGTTAGGCACAAATTCGGAAGAATGGTTCTGGTTTTATCGGGTCTATGTATTTGGTTGGCAGTAATTTAAAAAGACATCTTTATGAAACAACTTATTGACCAAAAAGACTTTTTTGAAAAGTACAAAATTGACGCTGACAAGTTTGACAAAACGACTTTAAAATGGGAAGACCTACAGAAAATATATGTGGACTATTTTAAAGAAATCCCCAAATTAGAAGCATCTGCAGTATACTTATTTAATAGTCTAATGAAAACTATGAATGTTCATTCTGTTAGATATAGAGTTAAAGACGCTGAACATGTTATCGAGAAAATTATTAGGAATAGAATCAAAGAGCCTGAGAAAATAATAACTATAGGTAATTACAAAACAGAACTAACCGACTTAATTGGTCTTAGAGCCTTACACTTATTCAAGGAAGATTGGTATTCAATTCATGAGCTAATAATTTCAACGTGGGACTTGAAAAAAAAACCTATAGCCAATTATAGAGAAGGAGATTCGTTGGAATACAAAAAGAAGTTTGAAGAATGCGGTTGTGACATTAAAGAACACCCTTTTGGTTATCGATCCGTGCATTATATTGTTGAAACTAAACCTGCAAAAAAGACATATTTCGCAGAAATTCAAGTAAGGACAATATTTGAAGAAGCTTGGAGTGAAATAGATCATTCAATCCGTTATCCTTATGACCAAAATAATCCTGTCTTTGGACAATTTCTTTTAATATTGAACAGACTAGCCGGCAGCGCGGATGAAATGGGGACTTTTATACTATACCTTAAAAAAGAATTAGAAAATAAAGAAGAAAGCTTTAAGCAAGCACTAACACAGAAAGATGAACTTATCAATAAATTGGAAAATAAAGTTAAGGAACTAAAATTAAAGGGTCCTGATTTAAAGTTTTTTACTGAAGGATTTGAAAAATTAAAACACCCAGTTTTTAAATTAGAAGATTTCAATTCTCAAAACTTAATTTCTCTAGACCATTTTCAACCTATTGAAGTACCAGATTTTTTAAAACTTAAAACCTTTAAAACAATTGAAATACCAAAGGTTCCAAAGATTACAATTTCTGATCGAGAAATACCTAAATCACCAGAGACAATGTTTTCTGAAACATTAAAGGTTAAAAACCAACCAAAAAAAATTGTTACAAAGAATGAAGAACCACCCAAAACAGAAAAATAACTACTGCCAATCGATTGGACTGCTCTGAGATGTAACCGTCACAAGGAGAGCCATTTTACACTACTTTTGCGCAGTTCTCGTATATAGCTGTTCATTTAGATTCGGAGCAGTTTTTCAAAATAAGTACGAATAGCCTCTTATCCTCTTTTACGTAGGCGTTCTAAGGTCATCTAAAGAATCAGTCTCCGGCCAACAGCAAATCCTCTCAATTAGTTTTAAACTGATATTCGACTACCCGTTTGAAATTTCATGCATTGTATCATATTGGCGGACTTATCCGTTAACTTCATACAGATCGTTGATTATTTCTGAGCAGTATCAGTGACTATTGAGGCTACAGGAGCAATTAGATATGTATTCAAAACTAATCTATTCCTTTTGTTCTCCGGATCCTTGTCGATTCTGATACCAGGGTATTTCAGGGATTGGTTTTTCTTTATGATACCGGCGTTGCTGTAAAGGTTTAATAATATCTTCATCAAGTAGTTTTTCGCCAATTGGATTAAGCATCGAGGGATCATTATTACACTTCCAACTGACCTTTTCCGAAACAGGATATGCATTCATTTTTTCATATGGATATGCATTAAGCAATCCTAAAACATCCGATAAATGGTTAGATGCTCTTATCCATTCCATTTCCTCCGATCTTGAAAGAATGACAGGCATTCGTTTAACACCAATGCTTTGCAACAACTGGTTTGCAGTTGTCGTTATAATTGCAAATGAGAGAACAGTTTCCTTTGTATCCTCGTTTATCCATTGATCGTAAAGCCCAGCGAAGGCGAATGGCCGTTTCTTGTTTTGCAGGAATACCAGGTAGGGTTGGTTTTGATTATCCCATTCGTAGTAAGCATCCGCAATCACCAAGCACCTATGAAACTGAATGGGTTTCCGAAAGGCAGACTTCAAAAATATTGCATTGGATCCATTGTAGCATGGATCGTTAGTGCTGTTTTTATCTCCTTCAGCCCTCGCGTTTATGAGGTTCATAGGTTCGTGCGCAAAGAATGGCGTCATCCCGAATTTGAATATCTGTATCACGTGGGGATCCTGGCCAGTGATGATATAGGTCTCATCACCATCCGAAACAGCATACAATTTGGGAATCTCTGGTGTATTCGGACCAAGCTTGGCATTAAATCGGGGCTCAATTCGTTGGAGATCACTTGCTAATACAAATTTCTTGCACATGGTTATATTCTAATCAAATATTTGGTTGTAATATAATCATGATTCAAGTATGTTATTCTAGGGAGTGTGTTAAATCTACAACGAACTCAGTTCAGGATAATCGACCTTCTCCTGGCTTTGTGCGACATTTCGGTTATTCTTTCCGCTGTTTACGTTCTGTGAAACAGTGTAAGCAATCATTTCAGATTCCGGATAGGGCTTTATGAGTTTGTTTATCTGGTCCCGTGTCAGGTTGGGCTCGATCCATCTCTTTTCGTCTTCGGGTGAAAGGATAAGCGGCATCCTCTTTTTAAGGTTGTGAATACGTTCCATTAACGGGTTTGCAGGTGTCGTTAAAATACTGAATGAATTCCGGATTTCTCCTGTTCCTTTATCAACCCACGATTCATAGATGCAGCCCAGGGAAAAGATGTCGCTGCTCTTCGTATGGATGAAGTAGGGATACTTCACCTTGTTATGGTCACGCCACTCATAGAATCCATTCACTCCAAGTAAACACCGCTTTGTGACAATGCTATTACGAAAGGATGGTTTTTCAAATACAGTCTCCCCAACAGCATTTAACGTCATGTCCTGGATATCTTTGGCTGCCTTGTTATCCTTTGTCCAGAAAGGGATAAGTCCCCATTCAAAGGAAAATATTCCGTCATGTTTAACGATCGGTAGTTGGGGATGTGAAAAGCCACTCACAAAATAATAGGTTGGCAATTCATCCTGGACTACTTGCCTAACAGCGTTATCAGGCAAAACTTCTTTGTAACGTTCTGCGTATTTCAGCAGCTTCTGTTCCATGTATGCAAGGTTGTAACACATTTGACGACAAGTTTGAATGAGTAATATTCCTATCAGATAGAAGAGCCTCAAGTTTTGCTTAGACCCATGAAGTGTTTAACCGCCAAAACTCCAAATTTGTTCTACACTGCAAAAATCAATTCCGATCTTGAGGGCGCAGCCAACACCGTTAAAACGGCATAAACCGTATTTTATTATCTCAGATAAAGAATTCGCCATTATAGTTTGATTTTTTTGCAATTCGACTCTAAAGACCACCCGACAACTCAGAGGGGGTCAATATGTTCCGGATTTTTTTACTCTTTTCTCAATTTTAGGGGGTCAACATCTGCCGGACTGTCATGAAAAACAGCAAAAAAATCTAATTTCTTACTGGTCGCCAGGGGATCAGCTTAGTCCGGATTATCTAAGTGGCAATAAATTGAGATGATTTTAAGTAAATGAACCTAAATTTCGTTTGCATTTGTAAATTATGTTGATTTACTTTGGGGATATTAATTAAAACTCCTTACTAAAATTAACTTAAAAAATATCTTATGGGAAGTACAGGTTCTGGTTCCTTTAGTGATTATTCCGGTTATAGTCAGAATAATCCTTCAAATAAGGGAAATAGTAATGGAGGTACAAGCGGAGAGGATCAATGTACAAGAGCCTTTTCATCTGCTTTAGAAGAAGTTGCAATTTGCGATTATTTCACGAAGAAAAATGATGTTCCAATTAAAGGGACACCGGTCAAAATTGAGTTTAAAGGAAGAATTGCAGTCATTAATAATAAGAATGAGCTAATTGGGTATTTACCAACTAAATTTAACTATATACGTGCTTGTATGTTAGATGGATATAGTTATGAAGGAGTAGTCCACGCATCTAGTAAAATTCCCATACCTTCTGTTAGTGTTGATTTTGCACCAATGTCATGAACAATATTTGTATTGTAGGAGATGTATTTGTCGATGTGACTTTAAAAAAAGATGAAACACCGTTAAAAATGCGTCTAGGGGGAATTATTCATGCAGCAAGAGCTTTGTGGGCAATGAATATTCCTTATAGTATTGGCTATTTCGCACCAGAGTATTTAGATTCACACATTTCAGAATTTTTATCCCATTTCAATTGTACTTCAATATTAAAACTAGGTAAAGTTTCAAATTGTCCAAACATAATGCTCATTGAAGAAGTAAAAGAAATGGGTGATCAGGGTTACGAATTTCTTTTACGAAATAATATCGATATAGAGTATAACATTTTGGAAATGCAGAGATTGAAAAAATTTGAGAACATTTTTTTTATTTCTGGCTCCTATGATTTATTTAAAATTTGTAAATTATTGCCAAAAGGATGCAAGAAACATCTAGATCTTGCAAATAATGCTTGCGACTATTCTATTACTGAAGGCCAAATATTTTGGGAGACTCTTTTTATTTCAACATCTTCAAAGGCTTTTATGGATTTCTATCTAAAGAAACCTTTTGAAATAATTTCTTTCTTTTCAATTTTTAAAGGGATTACTCGTCGTTTAGTTTTTAAGGAGAATAGAGGTGGTAGCAGAGCAATTGACTTTACTAGCAAGGAGATATTTTCGATTCCTTCTCAGACTCAAAAAATAGTACATTCGGTAGGAGTTGGGGACGTATTTGATGTTTCTTATATATCATTAAGTGGAAAATATTCAATGGTTGATGCGTTGTATTATTCTTCATGGATTGCCTGTGAGTATGCAAAAACTACTTTCCCAGACGACTTTCGAAAAATGACATCAAGAGCTTTGAAAATCGAGAGTTCTGAATTAATAGCCCTTCATGGGTGCAGTTTGTCTTGGGAAGAACGTGAAAACTGTCATATTTATATTGCAGGTCCCGATTTCGATCATATAAATACATCAAAAATTGATTTGGTTGAGAAAAACCTTTTATATCACAATTTTGTTCCACATAGACCAGTAAAAGAAAACGGACAGATGGAAATTGATGCTTGTAAAGATAGAAAGCAACAATTGTATGCCAATGACATGCTTTTATTAAATAAATGTAATTTGTTGATTGCCGTATTACTTTACAATGATCCTGGGACACTTATTGAAATCGGATTAGCTGCTGCTAGAAATATTCCAACTTTAGTTTATGATCCTTATAGAATAGCAAAAAACTGTATGTTGACTGAATTACCGAACTTGGTGTCCTCAGATTTGGATGAAATTATTTCGGAAGTGTTTTGCATTTATGGGAAATTAAAACAGCAATAGATCATGGGAACAAAAGATGGCATTCTTTTAGCATCTGGTGGAATGGACTCAACTACATTAGCATATTGGTTAATCCACAATGATATAGACTTTATTCCCGTATTCATAAATTATGGACAACATTGTGCTAATACTGAATACGATACTTTATTAAAAGTTGTACCTCCAGAGTACAAGGATAAAATTGAAGTAATCGATGTTTCCTCCGTTTATAAGCATTCAAAATCTCGATTTATAATTCCTGCTAATCTCTGGGAGGATAAAATCTCCGCTGACGATCTTTACATTCCATATCGAAACGTTCTATTATTGACAATTGGAGCATCTATTGCACAAACATTCGGGTTTAAAAATGTTTACTCAGCATTCATAAATAGTAATCATGCAAAAGAAATTGATTGTTCATCACTTTTCTTTGATAAACTTGAAACATTATTGACAGAATTTGGTTCAATAAAAATAAACATGCCGTTTAGAAATTTCTCTAAATATCAGGTTGCCAAATTGGGAATAGACCTTCATGCACCAATAGCTACAACCTTTTCATGCCAAGCTTCATCAATTATTCCTTGTGGTGCTTGTCCAAATTGTGTTGATAGGCTAAATGCAATGAGACAGATTGAACTAGAATCATATTTAGAGACAGAATTATGAAAGAAAATATTATTGTTGAATCAAGACGATTAGCAGAATTTATTCAAAAGAAAGAAGAGTTTTCGGTTATTGAATCTTTTGGTTGCCCATATAATAATCACGTAGGAGCTCTATTTACGGATATAATTCTACAGTCAGGATTGAATTACAAATATGTAGTTCAGCCAAGGGTTAATTTTATTCTTGAAAATTATCCTGAAGCATACACCGTTGAAAGGTTTTTTAATACAGTAGACAATAACGGTGTTGAAAATGTTTTGCAATGGAAAGATCCCATTAAGATAAACAGGTTATTTAATCTGTTTGATTTTTGTTTTTGTTCTGATCTAAATTTTTCTGTTGATATTAAAATTTTTCTGGCAAATCGACAGAATCAATTGAAATTTTTGGAAGTCAATGGCATTGGGAATAAGACTTTGGATTATTTATTAAAATTACTTAATGTAGATACAATTGCAGTTGACAGGCACATCTATTCTTTTGTGAAAATGGCGGGTATAGATTGTAATGATTATGACTATGTTAAAAACGTTGTTGAATATGCAGCTGACATAATGAATATTTCAAGAAGATCAATTGATCACAGTATTTGGCAATACATGTCTACTTTAAAAAAACCTAATAAACAGCTTAAGTTGGAATTGTTCCTCTAATGGTTAATACTTATCAAAAAACAGACGCTGTAAAATAATCCAACAGGTGGAGAAAGATTAATTTATTTCAAGAAAAACTCCCGAATAATCAATATGACCATTCCCCATGACTTACTGGCAACCGGTTTAATTCTTCCTTATAAAGCTTCCATTGCGGTATAAATTTGTCAATGTATGCAAGGAAACGATCATTGTGGTGTCGTTCCAATAAATGTATCATTTCGTGAACTACAATGTATTCTAGGCAATTGGTTGGCTTTTTTGCCAGCTCAAGATTTATCCAGATGCGCTTTTCTTCAATGTTGCAAGTACCCCATTTTGTTTTCATTTGCTTAACACCCCAATCAGCTACAGTAACTCCAATTACCTTTTCCCATTTGTCAATAATTGCAGGTATCTGAATTTTTAATTGTTTGCGATACCATTCATTCAATATGCTTTGCTGTTGTTCGGTTGTTGTGCCAGGTTTTATGTAAAGATCTATATGTGTTTTGGTTTTAATCTCGACTTTTGGTGGTGCTTCGTGTTCTTTTATTCTTAACAAATATCTGGTACCCTGAAAGTAATGACTTTCTCTTTCGGCGAATGCTCTTGGTGATTGGCGATCCTGGTTTTCGAATTTGCGTTGGTTATTTTTAATCCAGGAAAGTTTTGAAATTACAAACAGGCGAACCGCTTCATCGTCAATATTTAAGGGTATTGCAATACGAACCCTTCCTATTGGTGGGTAAACTGATAAGTGCATGTTTTTAATGTCTTTTTGCACCACATCAATGGTAAGTTCTCCTATTTGGATTTGATGCATCTTAGTATTCTTTTTGTGAAGACACAATTTCAAAAATACGTTTTACCTCAGTTTCATCGGTAATCCCAAACTCCTTCAATACATGACGTATAACTATTTCAACTTTTCTTCTTTTTATGTGTGTACCTCTCCAGTCATTATCTTTTGTATATCTGATTTGTTCATCCATTAAAATAGATAATTCTACATCCTCACCAAGGTTATCATAAAGGGCTTGTCTCGGCTTTGTGTCGATGTCTTTAGGGTATGGTACTTTAGTATTGGGATGAATTTCTTTCGCTAATTCTTCATACCTTTTCAGCAGTTCTTCGTAGGTGATTACTCCTTCTTTACGCAAACGTATCAGTTCTAAAAGCAGAACACTCATTTTTTCATAATAGGCAGGATTAATGGGCATTTCCTGAATGATCGTTTTTCGCATATTGTTTTCAATGGTTTCGCTCATTGCCCCACGATTGCCTTTAATACTGCCGGGCAACCGATCTGTAGCTTCTTCAATACCATTTTCAACGATCAACTGCAGTAAGGTTGCATCACCTAAATTTGACAAAACCCGGCTTGGATCTGCTGTCAGATACATATCCAGCATTTGCCGCATATCAGGTTCATATTTTTTCAGATCAATATAGTCGGAACTATAATGCTTGATGCTGTTGCGCAATTCGGCATAGTAATTTACTTTTTCCTTTATTTTATCTGCTTCTGCTTGCGTATAGCCAGCTCCAATAATTTCGGATACAATGTTGTTGTAAGCACGAATGAGAGATACCACAAGCGTATAAAGCGTCAAACGTTTTTCTTCATTCTTTTTAAGGTCGTCTTTATTGGATGGATCGCCGCAGAAATAATGGTAATATTGCTCTAATTGTTTTGGCATAGGCACTTCAAGACACAATTGATACAATGCTTCGATAGCATCTTCCAGGCGTTCTTTAGCCTTCACCAGTCGTTCAGTCAATAATCCCTGAACGTCTTCTTTGTCAAAGGCATCAAAAGCATCGGAAGTATAATCTGTAATTGATTTATTGAGGTTCAGCAATAATCCCTGGTAGTCGATGATGTATCCAAACTCTTTGTAATATGGGTCGTTTTCTTCTTCTTTACCTAAACGATTGGTCCTGCAAATTGCCTGAAAAAGTCCATGGTCCTGCATTTGTTTATCAATGTACAAATAAGTGCAGTGTATGGCATCAAATCCGGTCAATAATTTGTCGACCACAATAAGCAACTGCATATTGGTCGGTTCTTTCTTGAATTTATCCTTTGCATACTTTTCAAAACTTTCAGCATCCTTAAACCCATAGTCTTTGAGCATTTTCTGATAGATTTCAAATTGCTCCTTTTTCTCAGTTTCACCATTACCTGTTTCCTCAATTTTAATGGTGTTCTCGTTGGGTTCGAAACTGGTAATGATACCACATTTTTTGATGCCAAAGTTTTGAAAGATCTCGTAATACCGGCAAGCTTCATAAATGCTCCGTGCAATGATCAGTGCATTACCACGACCATCTCTCAATCGTGGTTTGGTGAGGAAATCTTTTTTAATATCGAAAACAATTTTTTCCAAACGACTTTTGGTACTCAAAACCTTTTGCATGGTTCCCCATTTCTGCTTAAGTTCTGCTTTTGGAAGGTTGTTCATGCCTTTGGTTACTATTTCAAACCACTCATCAATTCCTTTCTGGTCGTAAACATGTTGGTCAACGTCGCGTGCTTCGTAAAGTAAATCCAATATTACACCGTCTTTCACGGCTTCATCAAATTTGTAAGTGTGTATAAATCGTCCAAATACCTCAATACTTTTCTTTTTGTCTTTTTTGAGCAAAGGGGTGCCTGTAAAACCTATAAAGATGGTATTATCGGGTAATATATTTTTCATTGCATCATGTAAATCACCACTTTGTGTGCGATGACATTCGTCAATAAAAACGATGAACTCCCCTTTGGGTTTAAAGTCTTTGGACACTTTTAGCGCCTGAATAAATTCGTTGGTCGCATTTTCGTCTTTGCCTCCAAATTTGTGAACCAGGCTGCACAATAAGCGCGGAGAGGTTTCATTCAGTTTAGAAAGTAAATCGGCTCCGCTCCTTGTTCTTACAATTGATTCTCCAACTCCCAGGAAAACGCCTTCAATCTGTTCGTCTAATTCTGTTCGATCGGTAACAACTAACAAACGGGCTTTCGAATTATTTTCCAATATCCATTTGGCAAGCCATACCATAGTAAGACTTTTGCCGCTTCCCTGAGTGTGCCAAATGATGCCACCTTCTTTGTTTCCAATGAATTTCTGCGCTTCTTTAATCCCGAAATACTGATTTGGCCGGCACAATTTTTTCGTCCCGAAATCAAAAATAATAAAGCTATGAATCATTTCGAGCAAACGCTCTTTATCGCAAAACTGAGTGATGTGTTTGTCTAATAATTGCTCTTCAGGATTGTAAACATCGTTGTCTTCTTTCCATTTGAGAAAATATTTCTCTTCGGTTTTAGTAGTACCGTAATATAAACCATTACTGTCGTTTCCGGCCAAAACAAATTGAATGGTCGTAAAAAATGGTTTATTGAATATGTGAAGCTGATTACTTAGATTTTGCCTGATGCCTTCACTTGCAGAAATGCTTGCTTTCTTTAATTCCAGCACACCAATTGCAATGCCGTTGATGTAAAGAACAATATCCGGACGGCGTTCTTTTGCCCCTTTTATGGTAACTTCCTCGGCAATTGCAAAATTATTTTGGAAGGGATGTTCCCAATCAATAAAATGAACGGTTTCAGGTTTGCTTATGGCTTCAGCTTTTTTGGGTGTACCATAACGCAGCATTGAATAAACTTCCTTATTGGCGGTATAAAGGTCATCATTGGTATTGACGGAGGCCTCTTTCTTTAACGCAAATATGGCCTTAGAAATCAGTTCTTCGCTGTATTTTTCGGTACCTATTAAATATTTTCTGAGCTCGGCCTCCTCGATGTTGGAGTTGTTTTCTCTTTCTTCCCAAAAGCCCAGGTAATTATAGTTCAGTTTGCTTTTATCGGTGAGAAGAGCTACAATTCTGTTTTGGGTGATACGTTCTTTATCTCCAACTTTACTCATGATTTTATTTTTTTGTAATTTGAATAGGAAGCTCTATACCAAGTTTGAAGAATTGCATATAATTCGCTTCTACATCAAGAACAAAATTATCTTCCTTGAAGTCTTTTCTATTTGCAGTCTGATTTGAATAAATTACCAGACAGTCAATAATTTTATCCTTTTCAACATCTAAAAATTCGTAAACCTTTTTAAGTCTTGCATATCCACTTATTTGCCTTATGTCTTCAGTACTTATACTCCCATCTAAATACTGTGGTTTGTACTTTGCATCTACAACCATTTTATAATTGCCATCGTTTGATTTAACAATGTAATCAGGTTCTAAATAATTGAATTTTTTATGATACGTAACTTCTTTGTGCATTACGAACTTTTCTTTCAATTTTGAAAAAACATACAATTCAAAAAGCTTACTCATATCTATCCAAAATGGCGGAGTAGTTATTCTACTTGAATTTGCAGTTGATATATTATATCCGTACCGCTTTAAAATAAGTTTCGCAAATTTTAATGCCAACTCATATTCTTTATAAAGTTTATTGTTTCTTATCGTTTTTAATTCATTAATATTTACCTCTGTATCTATATTTTCAAATGCTGGTTGGATATAATTGATTAATCCTTTTATTTTTGAAGTGTCTATACCTTTCAAATTTTGCATAGCCGCAATTGAGAATGTTAATGCTTTTTTTAAAATTTTATTTTCCAGGCTGTTAACCCCAAATTCTGAAAATTCACAATAGTTAAAAAGCATTTTATTATTGAAATGATTTCTTTTTATGGTGTCATTTATCAAAATTTTACCCTTAACTCTTGAATTTAAATTTTTGGTTATTGTATAATAAGATTTCTTTAATCCCTTTTGGACAATTTTCTTTAAAATATTAATGTATTGAATTAAAAGTAATGGTGTAAGTAAATCCTGTTTTTGCTCGATAATAATTGTTGGTTTATCAAAGTCAATTTCGCAGAGTTGGTCTAAGTGGGCAAAATTCTCAGGCTCCTGCAATATATCGAAAAGCATTTTCACATAATTAACTTCTGAATTATTGTCATTTAGCTTGGGTTTTACATAAATCGACAATTCATTCTCAATTATCCAGTCAACACCAACAAAATAGGATGTTTCAAAGCGATAAGGATTCGTTTCGTTTTCTTGGTGAGTGATATTGAAACAATAACTTTTATTTTCACCTCTTTGAATGGCTTTTCTGTACCCTTTTTTATTTAAGGCAACAGCATAGCGGTCAATATCTTCTATTGATCTAGGGTTCTTATAACCGTATTGTTCGCTTAATATTATCATCGCTTAAAGTTCGTTTATTATCTTTTCTGCACTTTGTTTTAAAATGCCATCTTTTACATATTCTTTTAAAATTGGAATAATTTCATACTTCTTTCGTAAGCTAAAATCTCCCTCATTCTTTAAAAAATAACTATGTCCAAGCCAAACATCTTCTGGTCTGAACTCATCAGATAAATGTTCTGAAATAACTAACTCGATATTTTTGTTAATTGCATACTCGTCATAATTTTTAATAAAGAGGCCAGAAACTTGTTTAAATAAATCAAGTTCAAAATTATCGACCAGTAAAATTTTTGGCAATACATCAATAAATGCAAAACGTCTTCTAATCGCATAATCAATATGACCGACACTTCTGTCGGATGTATTCATTGTGCCAATGATGAGAAGATTTTTAGGTACAACAATTGAATTATCACCATCAACGGCATACATACTTTCCACTTTTTCATCACGGTACTCCAGTGCATAGATTAATTCACCCAAAACGGATGGTAAATTAGCTCTGTTTATTTCATCGATTATCAGAACATATTTTTTGGGTTTTTCTTTAACTTCACCATTGGGAATGAAAACATATTTTTTCTCAGTCAGGAAATTCCTGAAAAATTCCAACACTCTTATATAATAACTTGCATGGTGATGTGCTAAACCAGAAAGATTTAGATTATGTTTTATGTCTTGTCTTTCCATATTTCTATCTAAATAGGCTTGTTTAATATCTTTAAACAACATTCTGTTGCCCAGGATAGACCACCCATCTTTCCCTTTATATCGAAAAGCATCATCATCGAGATCTATTATAGAAACCTTTTCTGTTATTTTATATAAGTCATTTTCTTCAAGTTCTTCCTGTACGTGATCGCAGAAAAGCAAAAAATGATCATCCACCCATTTCTGTTCAGAAAATACTATTAAAGGTTTTTGACTGTTTAAATAGTTGGTATTTGCTTCTTTTGCAAACTTTGCTAAAACCTTATTCTCAGTTAAGTATTCAATAAATTCACCTTTACTTTTAGCCACAATACCCCTTACAAAATCTTCATAGGAATATGCTGGATGAAATTGTATTAGTTTGAACTGATCAGAGCTTTCAAGACGTTTCTTTTGTTCCTTTTTATCTCCAGTTATTCCTGAAAATATGATCTGTTCTGCTAAATCCTTAGCCGTGTATGTTTTGCCTGTTCCAGGAGCGCCTTGTAAAATGATTTGTCCTTTTTGTTTTAGTATATTAAGAATTTCCATATCTGATATATTTTCCTGTATTTGTTTAATGTTTTTATATAAAATGTCGATAAATTCCCTCGATGTCCATTCTACTTCTTTAGCCAGAGAAGACCTTTCTCTTTCCGTGTGTTTGGTCCCATCCCATTTGAAAACTAATCTGCTAAAGAATCTCTTATCGATTTTTGCTCCTTTTCTATTAATTATCTCCTGAATCAGTAAAATAATATCATGCCAATGGTTATTGTTCTCAAAATTATGATGATACTGATTCGTTTTGCCATCAGCTGTTATTTTTTGAACAAATCCGGACTTGTTATTATTTGCGATTTTTTTGAGTAATGCTTTGAAATCTTCATTTTCTCCTGGGACCATTTCATCAATTATGGTTTTTTCCAATTCGGCTTCGCCTTTACCCTTTGCCCAAAAATGTTCCTCATTATCTAACCAGAAAACATCACCCCCGAAATATTTAATAATATTTTGTGGATTTTTTACATTGTTTTGGTGAAGTATATTCTTATAATACAGTTTGTTAGTAGTAAAGGTGATTCCATTATAAATATAATCAACAACTACGGCCTTAAAATGATTAACTCTTTCTACTTCACTAGTAATATCGGTTTCAATGACTTTAATTTTGTTGAAAAAATCAATGCACTTTAGGAGTTCAGTCTTGTCAATACTCATGCCAATTTTATATTTAGAGTTAATAAAACATTTGTCATCATGCTAATAATATTATAATTTATATAATTCCTTATACCAACCAATCCAGGTTTGCAAGGCGGAATCAGGTACTTTACTTGCAACATCGATTACCTTTTTTGAAGTAAAAACAGAAAATTTTGCATTGGCATTAATCAATTCTTTGTATTGATTTAAGCTATTTTCCAAAGTGTTATTATCGGGATGATGTACTACCGAAAAATAAACATGTTTGTATTCACTCTGTTTTTCAATGGCGAAACCTAAAAGTTGGTTTCTCCATAGTTGATTCAAACCCCCTTTAAATGGACATGTTTTATATTTATCGTGATTTACAAAGAATGACTGATTGGCTTCAGTGATATTCCAATATTCATACTTGCTGCCACTGTGGTAATAGCAAAAATCCTTGTTTTTTAATATATCTGAAAACGATTTGGTACAGTCGTGGTTTTGCTTCCTCCCTTTGCTTTTTGCTCCACCACATTCTGTAAATTCCTTTTCGGTTAACTTGTGTTCAATAAGCCACAAGCATAATTCATTCTCTTTATTGTAATAAGCAATGGCAATATCAGAATCGGTTCCTGCAATAGCAGAGTGGTCGCCTAAAATACCTTTATCGGTGTTTGAATTGCCGTCCCAAAACTCAATGCGAAAACCATGGTCTAATTGTTCTGTGGCGATGCGATCAAAATCTGACTTCAATTCTTTCAAAACCTCATTTGCTTTTGGATTGAAAAGTATAGGTAAAAATAAATTCACATTGGCAGCTTGTGAGCTTGCCATATGGTTGAAATGCTCGTGCAGCTTGAAATCAAAGTTTTTTTTATGATCCTTCAACTGTAATAATACTTCGGGATAGATTATCGGATATTTTTCATGAACCGACTCTGGCAAAATTGCATCATATTCATACGTTACAATATTGCCTTTTTTATCTTTTCGTTTGTAATTACCAGTCTCTTTTGTAATGTTTTTCCACTTCCAATTAATCAAGTGAATGTACATTTCTTTCTGAAAATCGCTTAATTGACTTGGCAGCTTATAATTGATACCATTAATCATTCCTTCTATCATACCAATCTTATTTTACCCGTTAATAAATTCTGCATCATCCCCAATTTTATATTTCTGTATTTCTCCAACTTGGTTTCCAATGCCGCGATCTCTGCATCCATATCGGAAAGAATGGTGGCAATTTCAACTTGTTCTTTAAAAGTTGGTGGAAATGGAATTTCAAATACTTGAAAAGTTGGAAGCCTTAATGAATCCACGGTTGCCTTAACTGAATTTTCCATTGCGTGCCTTCCGAAGTATTCTGAAATATATCTATAAATGTATTTTCCGAAATATCCTTCTTTAAAATCGCTTACTTTATAAACTCTTTGATGGTAATCAAACTTTCCATTTATGTAATGAAATATTTTCCCAATATTTCCTTCGCCTGGAATTAATATTGCCTCTCCATTAAATGAGTACGTGTTAATGCTTTCAACAGATTGCGAACGTACGAAAAAAGGATATTGTCCATTCTCAACTTTGTCTTGGTTGTTTTTCTTTCCAGTATATATTTCAGAAATATTCCCCAACTTCCTAACCTCCCATCCCTCTTTTGCTTGCAGCAATTTTTGCATTGCCCCTTGCTTGATGTTGCGTTTTTTGGTAATGAGTTTTTCTAAAATGCTTATCAAGGCATCGGCATCGGACAGGGCAATGGCGATGGCGGTTTGTTCTTCAATGGTTGGAGGAACAATAATAGGGAGCTTTTTGGCAATAGCTCCAGTATAGCTCTGTTGTTTAGTCCCTTGGCAATATTTAAAAGCTAACTCATCACCATATCGAACATAGTAGTGATACAAGTAAGGAGTAATTAATAAACCTTTCTTTGGATATAAAGCCATACAAGACTGATTGGTCGTCGCTTCGATTCCAGTAATTGCGCAACTTCCTCTTGTCCCTGCTGCTTCAAGACCTGTAATAGCAAAAAGAAATGTACCCTTCGGTATCATTTTCAGATTTGCTTCTCTTGCACCTTCAATTGTTATTTTCTCGATGGTGTCCGTAATGACATTGTAGTTCAATTCCCCACTTGTAATCCAGGGTATATCGCCTTTATAAAATTCAGGGATAGCACGATAAGGAGTTTGTCCACTTGAAAAACCATCCATTACATCAACAAACTCTTTTAAATCCCAATCTTCAGGAATAATGCCAACCTCTGTTTTTTTATATCCTGCTCTTAGTTCCATACAAATCCCATTTTTTGAAGGTGAACAGTTACTTTGGCTTCCATTTCGGCTACTTCGGTAGTTTGCTTAGGTAGTGGTGTTTCGTATCGTTCGGCAAGTTCCTTAATGCGCTGTGTAAGTCGCTGGCTTATTCGTTCCATTTCAGTTTTTACACTGCGCTCTATGCTTGCCATCCATTTATCATCTACCACCAATTGTTTTATTTCATCAACAGTCAGAGTTTTGTAACGCTGCAAAGTTTTCAAATCGAGGTCGACTAAAGCGTCTTTTATTTTTTTAGTGAGTGTGGCAACTTGTTCAACAAGTTTAAGGTATTGTTCCAAAATCTTTTTTTCGGCATTGATTGTCTCATATTTAACTGATGGTTCTGCTGCCAGGTTAAACTCTTTTGCCTTTTTATTTTTCTTCTCTTTTTTGGCGTTTAGCTCATTCAATCGTTTTTGCACGCTGGCTTTGTTCACCTTATCAAAGTCGGCAAAATAGCCATCTTCGACACTGTATTCTTCTTCCAATTCGGTAAGTTGCGTTGCAACGATTCCTTTATCGGCTTCCAATTTTTCAATGGCTTTTTTATCACTGAAGAAATAGCGGTCAATGACCAGTGTTTTGGGTGCCAGGTCGCAACCCCAACCTTTATCAGTTTCATTTCCTTGCTTATTTTTTACTGTAATGCGATAGGGTTCAGCTTTCCAGCCATCAACGGCTATTAAATAACAATCGTCCTGCATCACTTCGCTCCAATAATTCATCAGATGCTGATAGACAGCGTATTTATCCATTAAATTTTTATCAGTGTAGGTTTTAAGCCCATATTCTGAAATGAGGTGTATGGTTTGCTTTGGCTTGACACCAATATCAATGGCTTTTAAAAATGTTGTATTTCTTGTTTTCCAACTTTCAAACAAAGCGTCCATCTCCAGGCTAAAAGTCACAAATTCGGGATGGTTAAAAATGGCTGGCTTAATGGCGTCTTTTGTAATTTTTAACTGGCTGTAATGAGGTCTTTCTGCAAGGGCAAACAATTCGTTTTTAAGAGTTGTATAAACTTCCCAATAACTATTCAACGCTTCAATGTCTGCATTGGGAATACCACCTAATAAATGCGCTTCAATGTCTTGTATGTCTTCTTGTTCCTGGCTGTCGATGTAGCGAGGAATGTTTAAATTGAAATCGTTTTTCGGATCACTAATTTCGGTGAACGAAACAAAACGGCTATATTTCGGGACTTCAGTTTGCTTGTTAAAAACGTCCACTATTTTATGAATATCCTGCTCGCGGAGGCGGTTTTTATTGCCATCTTTGATAAAGCCTTTACTGGCATCCAGCATAAAAATACCTCTTTCATCGTCTGATAGATCCTTTGTAGCAGCTGCATTTTCCATGTCAATGACAATGATACAAGCCGGAATACCGGTTCCATAAAAAAGGTTAGCAGGCAAGCCAATAATGCCTTTGATGTATCCATTTTCAATCAGGCTTTTACGTATGGCAGCTTCAACATTGCCACGGAACAATACCCCGTGAGGCAGAATACAGGCACCTTTGCCCGTACTTTTTAACGATTTGACGATGTGCAACAGAAAAGCGTAATCTCCGTTTTTTTCAGTTGGAATCTTACCACTTTCAAAACGTTTGTAATAATCGTTGGAAGGGTCGAAACCATCTGTCCAGTTTTTCGAAGAGAATGGCGGATTGGCAACCACAAAATCAAAAGTTTTTAATTCACCCAGGTTGTTTGTAAACAAAGGGTTTGATAAAGTGCTTTGACCTTTTTTGATTTCTGCTTCCGGATTGTTGTGCAAAATCATGTTCATTCGCGCCAGAGCGGCGGTTACCACCGATTTCTCCTGTCCGTATAAATTTGCAGCGTATTCGGCTTCTTCGGCTACTTTGAGCAACAGGGAACCGGAACCGCAAGTCGGGTCGTAAATAGTTTGTTTTTCAGTAATTCCTTTCTTAACACCAATTACCTTTGCCAATACACGGCTTATTTCACCCGGCGTATAAAATTCTCCTTTGCTCTTGCCACTATCGGAGGCAAAGTGACGCATTAGATATTCGTATGCATCACCAAGTATATCATCACCTTCAGCCCGATTTTTACTAAAGTCAAGTGATGGATTTTCGAAAATGGTTATCAGGTCGGTGAGTTTGTCCACCATTTCTTTACCCTTACCGAGTTTTTCTTCATCCTGAAAACTAATCACATCAATTACATTTTCCAGATCATTTTCTTTGGCCAGGGCAGAAATGGCCATATCCATTTTCTCACCAATATCCTTTTTCCCTTTAAGCGCCTGCATATCCTTAAAACTTCCGCCTGGGACAATTTTAATGAGTGCTTCAGGATCGTTGTTGTATTTGTCGGAAACATATTTTACGAACAACAGTACAAGAACGTAATCTTTGTATTGGCTTGGGTCCATTGCGCCTCTTAACTTGTCGCAACTGGCCCATAGAGAACTATATAATTCTGATTTTTTAATTGCCATTAATAGAGTGTTTTCTTTGAGATTTATTGTTTGTTTTCGAATTGTAAATATCGTTATTAATAATGGAGCCTTTACTAAAAATAATACTTTGTTACCGCAAAAATTGGAACGGTCTGTAGTTTTTATGGCGTATAAAAGTAATTCGCCAGAAGCAGATTAAAATATTACACCACGATTAGAGGGAATAGGTTTTTAATTACAAAACACTTTTCTGCTTTTATTTAGGCCGAGGTTGTGGTGGTTTTGGTGGAGGCGGCGCAGTTGTAGTTTGTGTTGTTGTCACCTTTGTATTGCCTTTTGTTTTCCCCTCATTCAATGGATAGGACTTCGATTTTTCAGCCATTTGAATTAATAATTTAGTTAAGGTATGGGACTTCAATTACGATACTGTCTTTGGGGTATGATAGATAAATTTTATCAAGCTTGTACATCAATTCGGAAGATGAGTAATCATAGATTTTCACATCTCTTAAAACTATCTCTTTGAACTCTTCAGTTTCCGAAAATGAGTCTATCAATCCATGGTATGTAATATTTTTATCTATGTCTCTTATATATACTTCATTCACATTATCCGCATGTAAAAAATATGAATAAAGATTTTCATCACCAAATTTTGTCGTCAGATTAAGATACTTGCCAAATTTGTTTATTATCTTAAAATTATCGAGCCCGGCACAAATGAACCCAATAAATATCGAAATTATTGACGCATATTTTAAAGCATTAAATGGAATTTCTTTCGAAGGAAGATTTGACCAAAAATTATCTAAACTTTGATCATGTCCGCAAATATTCAAAAGGAGTTGAGCTACGATGTAACTTAGTCCTCCAAATAAAATTGAGTTTGCAATAAAATTGAATGGTGCCCATTTTTTATGAATGGTCAACTTTTCAAAAATTATACAAGCTATCGCACCTGGAGTTAAAAGAATAATAAGTTTAAGCGTTAGTTCCGATATTTGCATAAAATTTACTTTAAGGGTAAGCAACAGTCCGCTTTATTTCTGGTAAATATAAGTATTAATGTAGTGCAGATTTGAAAGGTGTAAAATTATATTCCATCTGCCCTTTTTAAAGGTGTAAAATTAAATTCCGAAATTCTTGAATGAGTAGTAAATATGCGGATTCTGCATGGCAGGGAATATACCACAACAATTATTCACTCGAAAGATCGGATACTGAAAAAGTTATTTGCTCGTAAAAGAGGATACTGAAACCGCTATATACTCTTAAGAGGGAGAAGGGTAACTGTCATCTATACTCGCAAGAGAGGCTACCGGCTATCGATTCAAGACCCCCGGTATAGTCGGTCAATGGGTACCGGGGGGGCCAAAGGAGACCAAAGTCCCTAAAAATAAATAAGCAATTATTTATTCTGAGCCGAGCCTTGAAGGGGCGACACCTATGCACGTTACTGCACAAACACAGATTTCCTGCTCCTAGTTTTAGCAGGAATGCCTGTACAAATATTAATTTGATATTTTGAAATATGTAAAGGCTATTCTGTTCAATCGAT